>ERZ780229.358-NODE-358-length-16408-cov-1.83881_pt1 | contig 16408 bp, 10 predicted proteins | sample MGYA00510974_ERZ780229 | MGnify/ENA primary metagenome ERZ780229 (study PRJEB29588, sample SAMEA2151034) | human gut metagenome | biome: human gut; feature: human-associated habitat; material: faeces | place: Denmark | collected 2008/2010 ... | reverse complement strand
CCGCATACTCCTCCCTCCCGTTCCGACATCCGGCCCCGACTGGTCCTTCGCACCGGACCGACCGCCTCCCCTGCACCTGCAAAGGCTTTTTTCATCTTTTTCGCAACAGAAAGGAGAAGCGATTGATATTTTTTGTATTTTTGCATCAATTGGGAAAATAATGAACTTAAAATGCCGAAATTGCATGAAGAGAAGGTAAACGTCCTGAAAAAACCGGAATGGCTGAAAATCCGGCTTCACCGCACCGCAGAATACGCGGACGTGCAACGCATCGTCAGGGACCACTCCCTGCACACGATCTGCAGCAGCGGTCTATGCCCGAACAAAGCCGAATGCTGGAGCCGCAGGACAGCGACCTTCATGATATTGGGTGAAATCTGTACGCGCAACTGTCGATTCTGCGCCACCCTTTCGGGCCGGCCTCTGCCGCCCGATCCTTCAGAACCCGCCAAACTCGCCGAAAGCGTCCGTTTGATGGGATTGCGGCATGTGGTGGTAACCTCCGTTACACGCGATGACCTGCCCGACGGCGGCGCGGCCCACTGGGCCGAATGCGTCCGCGCGATCCGGGCGGAAAATCCCGACGTCACAATTGAGCTCCTTATTCCCGATCTGGATGCGAAACCCGACCTGCTGGACACGGTGATCGCCTCCGGGCCCGATATCATCGGGCACAACATCGAAACCACCGAACGACTGACCCCCCTGGTACGTTCGCGGGCCCGTTACCGTACGAGCCTCGACGTGCTGCGCTATTTAAGCGAAAAGGGCGCCGTCGCCAAGAGCGGCCTGATGGTCGGACTCGGTGAGAGCGATGAAGAAGTTTTACAGACCTTGCGCGACCTGCACGCCGCCGGCGTGGAGATCGTTACCCTCGGCCAGTACCTTCGTCCCACTCTGGAGCATCACCCCGTTGCGGCGTACATTACTCCCGAAAAATTCGACTGGTACCGGCAGCAGGCGCTCGACATGGGCTTCAGCTACTGCGCGAGCGGTCCGATGGTGCGTTCGTCGTACCTGGCGGACGAAGCGCTCGGCTCGGTGCGTCTGAAGCGACAGGTTTCCGCGAAAGCCTGAGTCTTCCCGCCGCGCGGGAAAAGGTCTGCGACAAAGAAAGTGTTGAACCGACGCTTTCCGGATTTACGGTATCCGTACGGAGCCGGACGGAGAGGTGTCGTAACGTAATTTACGATGTTTGTCGAATACCGGGACCTCGGACAAATGGACTACAAAGCCTGCTGGGAGTACCAGCAGAGGCTTTTCGACACCCTCCTGCGGGCCAAGGGAACCCCGGCGGAGGGCGCGGGCTATTTGCTCCTGGTGGAGCATCCGGCGGTCTATACCCTCGGCAAGAGCGGCCATGCGGAGAACCTGCTGGTCGGCGAAGAGTATCTGCGCAGCATCGGCGCCGAATTTTACCACATCGACCGGGGCGGCGACATCACCTTCCACGGGCCGGGACAGATCGTGGGCTACCCGATCCTCGACCTGGAGCGCATCGGACTTTCGCTGCGCGACTACATCGACGCGCTCGAGGGCGCAGTCATCCGGACGGTAGCCCGTTACGGCATCCGGGCCGGACGCATCGCCGGCGCCTCGGGCGTCTGGATCGAAGGAGCGCAGCCGGCGCGTAAGATCTGCGCGATCGGTGTGCGGGCGTCGCGTTACGTGACCATGCACGGCTTCGCACTCAATGTGGCAACCGATTTGCGTTATTTCACCCATATCAACCCCTGCGGGTTTACGGACCGGGGTGCCACGTCGATCGAAAAGGAGATCGGTCGCCCGGTTCCGATGGAGGAGGTCAAACGACGCCTCGTCGAAGATTTATGCGAGAATTTGAATGTTAAAATATATAAATAATAACAAATATGCCCATAGAAAAACGATGGGTAGTGAAGCCTCAGGGGAATCCGGAGGCGGTTGCCGCGATGGCTGCCGCGACGGGCATCTCCCCGGTCCTGGCCAATCTACTCGTACAGAGAGGCATAGACACGTTAGAGAAGGCTAAGAAATTTTTCAACCCCCAGCTTTCGGACCTGCACGACCCGTTCCTGATGAAGGATATGGACAAGGCGGTCGAACGGGTGGAGCGGGCCGTCCGCAACCGTGAGAAGATCATGGTGTACGGCGACTACGACGTCGATGGCACGACCGCCGTCGCGCTGGTTTATAAATTTCTGCGCCAGATAGGTCATAAGGACCTGTTGTTCTACATCCCGGATCGTTATACCGAAGGTTACGGTATCTCGACCAAGGGCATCGACCACGCCGCACGCAAGGGTGCGACGCTGATCATCGCCCTGGACTGTGGCATCAAAGCCATAGAGAAAGTGGACTATGCCAAACGCAAGGGCGTGGATTTCATCATCTGCGACCATCACCTCCCGGCCGAGGAAATTCCCCGCGCCGTAGCCGTTCTCGACCCCAAACGCGCCGACTGTTCCTATCCGTTCGACGAACTGTCGGGGTGCGGCGTGGGATTCAAGCTAGTGCAGGCCTACTGCCAGAAAAACGGAATTCCGTTCCAGCAAATCGAGCCGTTGCTCGACCTGCTGGCCGTCAGCATCGCCTCGGACATCGTTCCTCTGGTGGATGAAAACCGGATTTTAGCCCACTACGGGCTTCTGCGGCTCAACGCCTCCCCCTCGAAGGGGCTGCTCTCGATCATCAAGATCTGCGGCCTGGATCGACACAACATCACCATCGACGACATCGTCTTCAAAATCGGACCCCGCATCAACGCCGCAGGCCGTATGCGGATGGACGAAAACGACGAAAACGCCGCTCCTTCGGGCGGCTATGCGGCGGTCAATCTGCTGATCGAAGGCAACGAAAGCCTGGCCGAAGAGTTCGGCTCGGTGATCGACGGCTTCAACCAGGACCGCAAGTGCATCGACCGCAGCGTCACGCAGGAAGCCCACGACTTCATCGAGGCCCACGCGGAGCTGAAGGCCGCCAAGAGTACGGTGATCTACAACCCCCGCTGGATGAAGGGCATCGTGGGCATCGTGGCCTCCCGCCTGATCGAAACCTACTACCGCCCGACGGTGGTGCTCACGATGAGCAACGGGTTCGTCACGGGTTCGGCCCGCTCGGTGCCCGGCTTCGACCTCTATCAGGCAATCGAATCCTGTTCGGACCTGCTGGAGAACTTCGGCGGGCACATGTACGCAGCAGGACTCACGATGCGTCCCGAACGGGTCGAGGAGTTCACCCGCCGCTTCAATGCCTACGTCGAAGAGAACATCGACCCGATAACGCTGCAACCCCAGGTGGAGATCGACAGCGAACTCTTCTTCTCGAACATCACCCCGGCGTTCCGCCGCGACCTGAACCGTTTCCAGCCGTTCGGCCCCGGCAACCCCGCACCGGTATTCGTCACGCGGGGCGTGGTCAGCCACGGCGAAACGAAGCTCGTCGGCGCCGACTGCGAGCACCTGCGCATGGACCTGATGCAGCGCCAGAAACCCAACACGACGATTCAGACGATCGCCTTCCAGCAGCCGACCCACTACGAGTGGATCCGCGCGGGACATCCGATCGACGTCTGCTATCAGATCGTAGAGAACCACTACCGGGGCTCGGTTTCGGTACAGCTCCGCATCAAGGACATCAAACCCCTGCGGAGCAAGCAATAATACGGCCGGCAACATCCGTAAAAACCGGAGCTTTCAGGCTCCGGTTTTTTACGGATCCCGCCCGACGACACCGGCGGCGGCATTCCGTCCGAACCACTCCTTCCCGCTCCCGAAACGAAAAAATCCGATACAACAAAGTCGGGTTTTAGTTTCTAATTATTAGAAAAATCACTACATTTGACACAAAATAGTAATTGTTAGACCTTTTCTACCCAATATGAGTAAACCCTTCAAGCGTTATCTCGTCACCTCGGCACTGCCCTACGCCAACGGCCCGGTACACATCGGCCACCTGGCGGGCGTCTATATCCCGTCGGACATCTACACGCGCTACCTGCGCCTGAAAGGATACGACGTGATCTCGGTCTGCGGCAGCGACGAGCACGGCGTGCCCATCACCATCAAGGCCCGCAAAGAGGGCGTCACGCCCCAGCAGATCGTCGATCGCTATCACCAGTTGATTAAATCGTCGTTCGAAGGGCTCGGCATGTCGTTCGACATCTACTCGCGCACCTCGTCGAAGACCCACGCCGCGACAGCGTCGGAGTTCTTCCGCAAGCTCTACGACGAAGGCAAATTCATCGAGCGGACCTCGGAGCAATACTACGACGAGGAAACCCAGACGTTCCTCGCCGACCGCTATATCGTGGGCACCTGCCCCCGCTGCGGCAACGACCGCGCCTACGGCGACCAATGCGAAAAATGCGGATCGACCCTTTCGCCGGACGAACTGATCAACCCGCACAGCGCCGTATCGGGTTCCGTACCCGTGAAACGCGCCACCAAGCACTGGTATCTGCCGTTGGACCAATACGAGGGTTTCCTGCGCGAATGGATCCTCGAAGGGCACAAAGAGTGGAAAACCAACGTCTATGGGCAATGCAAGAGCTGGCTCGACGGCGGTCTGCAACCGCGTGCGGTGAGCCGTGACCTGGACTGGGGCATTCCCGTACCGGTCGAAGGGGCCGAAGGCAAGGTGCTCTATGTCTGGTTCGACGCGCCGATCGGCTACATCTCGGCGACCAAGGACCTGACGCCCGACTGGGAGAAATACTGGAAGGACGAAGAGACCAAAATGGTGCACTTCATCGGCAAGGACAACATCGTCTTCCACTGCATCGTCTTCCCGGCCATGCTCAAGGCGCACGGCGGCTACATCCTGCCTGAAAACGTCCCTGCCAACGAATTTCTGAACCTCGAGGGCGAAAAAATCTCGACCTCGCGTAACTGGGCCGTCTGGCTGCACGAATACCTGGCCGACTTCCCCGGCAAGGAGGACGTGCTGCGCTACGTGCTCTGCGCGAACGCCCCCGAAACCAAGGACAACGACTTCACCTGGAAGGACTTCCAGGCTCGTAACAACAACGAGCTGGTAGCCGTGCTGGGCAACTTCGTAAACCGGGCTTTAGTCCTGACACACAAATACTTCGACGGCGCAGTGCCCGCCTGCGGCGCACTGACGGACTACGACCGGGAGACGCTTCGGGAACTCTCCGGCGCGAAGGAAGCCCTCGAAAACAACATCGAAAACTACCGGTTCCGCGAAGCCTTGAAGGAGGCGATGAACATCGCACGTCTGGGCAATAAATACCTGGCCGACACCGAACCGTGGAAACTCATCAAAACCGATCCCGAACGGGTCAAGACGATCCTGAACATCGCTTTGCAGATCACCGCAAACCTCTCGATCGCCATCGAACCGTTCATGCCCTTCTCGGCGAAGAAGATCGTCGGGATGTTGCAGGCAGGACCCTTCGGCTGGGAGAAACTGGGCAGCACCGACCTGCTCGCTGCCGGACATCGGATCGGCGAAGCCGTGCTTCTCTTCGAAAAGATCGAGGACGACGTAATCCAACGCCAGCTCGACAAGTTGGCGGCGACCAAAGCGGCGAATGCTTCGGCCGAAGCAGCACAACACGTTGAAGATCAAAAGGAAACGACGACTTTCGACGATTTTCAAAAGATGGATATCCGTGTTTCGACGATCCTCGCCGCTGAAAAAGTCGCCAAGACGAAAAAGCTGTTGAAACTGACCGTCGATACGGGCATCGACAAGCGCGAAATCGTTTCGGGCATCGCCGAATACTACACACCCGAAGAGCTCGTCGGGAAACAGGTGCTCGTACTGGTGAATCTGGAACCGCGCGAACTGAAGGGCATCCTCTCTCGTGGCATGATTCTGATGGCCCAGGACGCTTCGGGCAAATTAAGGCTGTTACAACCTGACGATCAGACAAATCCGGGTGCGACAGTCGGATAATAAAGATATTTCTTGAACAAAAGATACAACCTTTAATATTAAAAAACAATGGAGAACATCGATTGGGGCTCTCTCGGCTTCAACTACATGAAGACCGATTTCAATGCCCGCTATACTTGCACGGACGGCAAGTGGAGCGAAATGGAAATTACAAGCGACGAGTACATCAACATGCACATGTCGGCATCCTGCCTTCACTACGGCACGGCTCTTTTCGAGGGCTTGAAAGCCTTCCGGGGCGCTGACGGCAAAGTACGTCTGTTCCGCGTCGAAGAGAATGCAAAACGCTTGCAGTCGTCGGCAAAACGCCTCTGCCTGCCCGTACCGACGATCGATATGATCGTCAAAGCCTGCGTAGAAGTGGTTAAGCGCAACGAGCGTTTCATCCCGCCCTACGGCACCGGCGCATCGTTCTACCTGCGTCCCGTTATGTTCGGCACGACGGCAGGACTGGGCGTAAAACCCTCCAAGGATGCCTTGCTGGTGGTTTACGGCTCGCCCGTAGGCGCTTACTTCAAAGGCGGCATCAAGCCGATGAAGGTCGCAATCGACCGCGAACAGGACCGTGCTGCTCCACGTGGAACAGGCGACGTGAAGGTGGGCGGTAACTATGCAGCCAGCCTTATGTCGGGCGAGCACGGACACGAGCTCGGCTATGCAAGCATCATGTACCTCGACGCAACCGAGCACAAATACATCGAAGAGTGCGGCGCAGCCAACTTCTTCGGCATCAAGAACAACACGTATATCACGCCGAAGTCGAACTCCGTACTTCCGTCGATCACCAACAAGAGCCTCCGTCAGTTGGCTCAGGACCTGGGACTGAAAGTCGAGGAGCGTCATATTCCGGTGGACGAACTCCCGACTTTCGAGGAGTGCGGCGCTTGCGGTACGGCAGCTGTCATCTCGCCGATCGGCAGCATTTACGACATGGATACGAAGCAAACCTACACCTACGGCGACGAAGTAGGCAAGGTTTCTCTGCAACTCTATACGCTTTTGCAGGACATCCAGTACGGCCGCACCGAAGACAAACACAACTGGTGCACGATCGTCATGTAATCGACACACAAAAAACCCAAGAAAAAGGGATGTTCCACGTGGAACATCCCTTTTTCTTACTGCATGTTTTCTTTACCACCACTTACAAACAGTCGTAAAAAAATCGGGAATAGCCACCGCCACTCCCGACAATATAAGACAGAAAATACAATCGCACAATTTATCGACCGATCTTAATCCGCATCGACAAACGACAAATACATCCAAAAACGATTGTCAAATTCGGGAACATAGCAGTTAAACCGTATTGCTCAATCCCAATAAAAGACTTTATCGACCGAATTTCACCAGCAACACATTCACATCCGCCGGAGAAACTCCGGGAATACGGGAAGCCTGCCCTATCGTCGTAGGTCGGATTCGGGTGAGTTTCTGCCGGGCTTCGATCGTCAGGGCATTCATCGAATGGAAATCGAAATCGGCCGGGATACGGATATTCTCCAGGCGATGCAATTTGTCGGCAATGAATTTTTCCCGTTCGATATACCCTTTGTACTTGATCTGAATCTCGGCTTCCTCGACGACCTCGGCATCCATCTCCTGCTCGCGCAGAAAATCGCCGAGCTTCGGCAAAACACCCGAGAGCAGATCGAAGGTCACATTGTTACGCATCAACAAGTCGTGCAGTTTCCGACCTTGCGAAATCGGGTCGCAACCGAGCGATTTCAAACAGTCGTTAATTTCGTCCGGTTTGACACTCAGTCCGCGAGCGAATGCTACGAGCGATTCTACGAGTCGATTTTTTTTGCAGAAACTATCGTACCTTTTTTGCGAAATCAGCCCGATTTTATATCCGATCGGAGTCAATCGAATGTCGGCATTATCCTGCCGCAAGAGAATCCGATACTCGGCACGCGAGGTGAACATACGATAAGGCTCGTCCACCCCTTTGGTCACCAGGTCGTCGATCAATACCCCGATGTAGGCTTCGTCGCGTGCCAATACCAGCGGTTCCTCCCCCATCCTGCGGCGATGCGCATTGATACCGGCCATCAACCCCTGCGCCCCGGCCTCTTCATAGCCGGTCGTCCCGTTGATCTGGCCGGCGAAGTAGAGTCCGTCCACCAGCTTGGTTTCGAGCGAATGGTGCAGTTGCGTCGGCAGGAAATAGTCGTACTCGATCGCATAGCCCGGACGGAAAATATGCAGATCTTCGAACCCCTCGATGGCGTGCAATGCCTCCCACTGAATGTCCCAGGGCAACGACGAGGAGAATCCGTTCAGGTAATATTCGTTGGTCGAACGACCCTCCGGCTCGAGAAAAAGCTGGTGCTGGTCCTTATCGGCGAATGTGTTGAGCTTGTCCTCGATACTCGGGCAATAACGGGGACCGATCCCCCGGATCGTACCGTTGAAAAGCGGCGAATCGCCGAAACCCTTCCGCAGAATGTCATGCACCTTCTTCGAAGTATAGACCAAAAAGCACGGAAGCTGATTCTGCACCGGATGCGTATCGGCGGAAAAGGAGAATTTCGAGGGATTTTCATCCCCGTATTGCGGTTCCAGAATTTCGAAATTGATCGTCCGCGCATCGAGTCGCGCAGGGGTCCCGGTCTTCATCCGGCCGGCTTCGAAACCCATCGCCACGAGCGATTCGGTCACTCCGTGCGAAGCCGAATCCCCCGCACGGCCGCCCTCGGCGTGCGAACGACCGCAATACATCATCCCCGCCAGAAACGTCCCGGCAGTCAGGATCACGCAGTCGGCCGAGAACTCCACCCCCATCTGTGTCCGAATCCCGCGCACTTGCGGCCGCCCCTCCTCCGCAGGCCGCTGCCCGAAGAGCAGTTCGACCGCAGTGTCCTGCCAAAGATAGAGGTTGGGGGTATTCTCCAGCGTACGCCGCCATTCGGCCGAGAAACGCGACTTATCGCACTGGGCCCGGGGACTCCACATTGCCGCCCCTTTCGAACGGTTGAGCATGCGGAACTGGACAGCCGTAAGGTCGGTAATCCGTCCCATCTGCCCTCCTAAAGCATCTATCTCTCTGACTATCTGACCTTTAGCAACACCGCCTACGGCCGGATTACAAGACATATCGGCCAACTTGGTCATGTCCATCGTCACGAGCAGCGTGCGGGAGCCGAGCCGCGCTGCCGCCGAAGCCGCCTCGCAGCCGGCATGACCGCCGCCGACCACGATGATATCGTAATGTAAAACCATATCTCCTTTTCCATGAATTGCGAAAAACACCGCCGGCCGTCAATCCGACGACCGACCGCCGCACGGCAAAGATACGAACAAAGTCGCTTATCCGAAAAAGCCGAAACCGCACGCAACGGGAACTTTCGCCCAGCTATCCGCCGTCCGACGGCGGAAGTCGAATCGAAAACGGCAACCTCACGGCAAAACGTCGCCGCAGCGCCGAAAAGATCGGCAAGCACGGGCTGTCCCGCCAAAAACGGATTCTCCCGCTTCCGGCACACTCCGGCGACCCGCGCGGGAAAATCCCGAACTTTGTCAGCATTTTCCCGCAAAAATAAACTTCTCTCCGGCAAGGAGCCGACAATCCATGCCGCCCATTCCGGAAGAATACAAACGATTAAAGGGTTGCGGACACAACCAACGGCCGGATCCGTCCCCGCACGGCGGAAACGCCTCCTACGAAAGCCGAATCTTCGCAGTCCACCTCTCCCGGCTACCGATTCGCCGCGCAGCGGACCCGATCGACAGCCCCCACAACTGCTGCCGCAGCCACCGCAGCCGGCACTTCCCGCAAGCAAAGTCGTCCGCTTCAGTCCCAACGAAGGAAAACGCGATTACAGCGTCCTTTTTGGAGGCGCAGCGACCCGAATTCCCCTCCGAAGAAAGGCGATCAGAGAGAGTCGGCATTACAGACACGGCCTCCGGCCGCGAACGAACGAACGTCGAATGACGGACATTGAAATATACGATTGCCGGGGAAAATCCATCTTTCTTCGGGAACCGGTTCCAAACAAAAGACGAATCCGCCCATAAACCGCCGTTTCAGCGTCTTTAACGGCCCATCCTATCGTCGTGAGAACGACCGTTATGGTATATTCGAACGATTTTAAGGAGCATTTCAGGCGTTAAAAATACATCCTTTCGTGAAAGAGTTCGCAACCCTGCGGCCGGCTCCCTCTGCAAACCGTCTTTTCAGCACCTTGAGCCGCCCATCCCGCCGTCGGGAAAGAACCGACCGTATGATATATTCGAACGATTTTACGGGATATTTCAGGCATTAAAAATAATCCTGCCGGGAAAGGGCCCGTAACCCCGCGACCGAATCCCCTCGCAAAGCCCTATTTCAGCCCTTTGGACAGCTCATCCCACTGTCGGAGGTAGCGATCCTCCTTGCGGTGCATTTGAGCGTTCGCACGGGGTGTCTTATCCTTCTGTCCGCACAGATGGAGCAAACCGTGCACCACCACGCGGCGCATTTCGGTCAGCTTCGCGGCGCCGTATTCGCGTGCATTGTCCGCAACGGTTTCCACGTCGATGAAAATGTCGCCCGACACGATCCGGGCGCCCTTGCGGTCGCTGTAATCGAACGTGATGACGTCGGTATAGTAGTCGTGCCCGAGGAACTGCCGGTTCATCTCCAGCAGGCGGGCCGCCGAGCAAAAAATATAGGTCACATCCCCCAGTTCATACCCCTCTTCCCGGGCTACGCGGTCCAGCCACACGGCCGTGAGCCGTTTCTGCGGCAGGCGATAGGTACAGTCATCGGTATAATAGCGTACGGCCATAGACGGTTATTTTTTGAAGCAATCCGAAGCACGCATCTGCACTTTGGGCGACGGTCCGTAAATACCGAACACCATCTTGTACTCGGGCTGCATGGTCGTCACATCGACCCCCGATCCGATCGTTCCGATCTGCTGGTTGCGGGCCACCTTGTCGTCCTTGCCCACCGTCACGGAATTGAGGTTGGCATACGAAGAGATGTATTCGCCGTGGGCTATATAGACGTCGTATTTGTTGGTGATCCGGTTGCGTTTCACCTCGACGACCTTGCCTTCGTAGATCGAAATCACCTGCGCCCCCTTCGGCCCCGCGATCTCGGCCATATTGCCCTTGTAGCGCTTCACCCCGCCGCCGACCACCGGCAGCCGCAGATTCGAAGTCTTCGCCGTAAAGGTGTTGCCCTCCTTGTTACCCCGGGTCAGCTTGCGCAGCTCGTCGATCGCCACGTCGAGCCGTTGCTCGCGGGCGATTTTCTGTTGCAGGGCAGCTTTTTCCTTCTTGGAGAGCTGCTTGATGTTGGCACGCGCCGCCTGCGAATCTTTCTGCAGGCGGGTCCGCTGCGTGGTCAGGCTGCGCTTCACCGAATCCAGCGCCCGCTGCTGCCCGGTCAGCCGGGTCCGCTCGACGGACACCTGCTCCGAAAGCGTCACGATCTGCTCCATCTGCCGTTCCCGCATGGCCGCCACCTCCCGCAGATTGGTGATGCGGCGGGCCACCTGATTGAAGTCGCTCGAAGAGAAGAGGTAGGTCAGATAATTGTTGTGTTTGTAGTTGCGGTATGCCTCGCGCACCATCTCGGCATAGCGCCGTTTATGGGCGTCGAGCGATGCCGACAGCCCCCGGGCCACGCTGTCCGTACGAGCTACCTCGACCTCGAGCTTGCGGGCATCCCGCTCCGTCACGTCGAGCAGCTGGTTGCGCGAATCGATCTGACGGGCCAAACGGCGCACCGTCTCCTCGGCCGAAGCACGTCCCTTCTTGAGCTTCGAAATCTCCTGCTCCTCCCGGGCGATCTGCTTTTCGAGGTCGGCGATCAACCGTTTCTGCGCCGCGATCTGCTGGTCGGTATTCTGGGCCGCAAGCGACCCCACACCGAGCAGAAGGAACAGAAACAAAACGACCTTCGGCAAACGGATGCACAGCGTGCGGACCGACTTCGCCCGCCGCAGGAAACGATACGAATGGTTCAAGGCTTGTCGCATAGTCAGGGCTTGGATTTGAGTTGCCGGATACGCTCTTCGATCGCCTGGGGATCATCATATCCCTTCTCCAGCGCCTTGCGCCAGTAGGTTTCGGCCATGAACTTCTCCCCGAGAGCCGCCAGGATGTCCCCGTAATGCAGGTAGAGTTCCGGATTCTCGCTGCGGTCGAAAGAGATCGCCTGCTGCATCGTTCGACGAGCCTCCTGCAGCCGTCCCAGACGGAACAGCACCCAGGCATAGGTATCCAGCAGCGTGGCGTTGTTGCCGTCCAGCTCCACCGCACGGGCTGCCATGGCAAAGGCCCGGTCGAGCCGGCGGGGATCCCGGGACGATTCACTGATAAAATAGGCGTAGTTATTGAGCACCATCGGGTTATCGTAGTAATAATGCAGCGAACGGTCGTAAGCCTCGAAACACCGGCGGCGGTATTTGTCCCGTTCCGAATCCTTCCGTCCGGCCTCTTCCAGCTGATGATAGGCGTCGCCGATATATCCCCACACGACTCCGCGCAGGGAGTCCGTATCGGCGTATTTGAGGGCTTTCTTATAGCTGCCGATCGATTGCGACAACTTTCCGGCATACCCCTGGGCGTGTCCCTTGCGGGCATACAGCTCGGTATTTCCGGGGAAAACCTCGAGCGCCCGGTCGATATACAGATAAACCGAATCGAGCCGCTTGCGGTAAGTTTCGATGTCGATCACCGCACGGTAATAGTCCAACTGGGGAGGCTGGTCAGCCAGATGCAGCTTGTAGAGGGTCAGCGCCTGCTCCAGCTCTCCGGCATTGATCAGATGCTGCGCATACAGTTCGACGACATCCTTATCGTCGGGATAGCGGATCGCAAGCGTCGAGATCAGGTCGTTGAGCTGAAAGAAGTTGTCCCGGTAAAAACGGACGTCGAGCGTCAGCTGCCGGAAAATGCGGACCTTTTCCGACAAGGGGAGTTCGTCAATTTCGAAAAGCCTTTTCGACACGGCCAGATAAGCATGCGAATCGTTGCGCTTGTTGTAGAATTCGGCGAGCGAAGCCAGCGCCGGGACATTCATGGAGTCGATCTCCAACGCCCGGTTATACTCGGCTATGGCCAACGAATCCTGTTTGGCAGCACCGTACAGGTCGGCCAGAATCACGTGGTTCTCCGCTTCGTAAGGAATCGCCTCGGCCATCTCCCTGGCTTCGGCCAGCGCACGGTCCAACTGCCCCGTGCGAATCAGCAACTGGCGTTTCATCGCCCCCAACAAAGGCATTTTACCGAAACGCATCTCGGCCGAATCGAGCATATCGATCGCCGAATAGGGCATCCCGGCCTGCTGGTACAGGATCGCCAGAATACGAATGTTGTCGGGATTGGTCGGGTCGAGCGCCGAAAGCCGCACGAACAGCGGACGCGCCTTGTCGAGTTCTCCCTCGGCAAGCAGCTTTTGCCCGTAAAGCTGCCCGTACCACTTGTTGAGCGAGTCCAGCCGGTAAGCACGCCGTGCCCACGCCGTACCCTGCGGATCGCCGTCGGGAGTCACCGAAGAGAGGCGGAACCAGGCCGGAGCATACGCGGAATCGAGCTCCAGGGCCTGCAGGAACAGTGCCCGAGCCGCCAGGGTGTCCTCTCCGATCAGGAGTTTTTTCACACCTTCGGTATAGTATTCGGTCGGTCGCAGCGAGTCGGGCCACGAGGCCTCCGCCGCAGGTGCGGGCAACGCCTCTCCCTGCGGGACGAACCCCGTGGAGAAAGCCGTGCAGAGCACCAGAATCGCAAGCATCCGCTTCATTGAAATCGTTGAGTTTGTATCTTCGTTCTTCGCCGGAAGAGTGCAATGGACAGACGCAACCCCTCCCTTCGTCTGTCGGGAAAACGTCGGACAACCGCTTTTCGTATTCCCGCGAACGATACGGCACTTCATCCCCGGAACATCCCGGCATCCGGCGGGCGATTGCCGCTCCCCGACCCGGGGAGCGTACCGCAGCGCCTAAAGCACCGTATCGAACTGATGCAGGAACCGCACGTCGTTCTCGAAATAGAGCCGCAGGTCCTTCACGCCGTATTTGAGCATGGCGATACGCTCGACCCCCATGCCGAACGCGAACCCGGAATATTTCTTCGAATCGATTCCATTGGCCTCAAGCACATTGGGATCGACCATGCCGCAGCCCATGATCTCCAGCCAACCCGTGCCCTTGCAGACGTTGCAGCCCTTGCCGCCGCAGAGGTTGCACGACACATCGACCTCGGCCGACGGTTCGGTGAAGGGAAAGTACGAGGGGCGCATGCGGATCGTGGCGTTCTCGCCGAAAACCTCCTTGGCGAAGTAGAGGATCGACTGTTTCAGATCGGCGAACGACACGCCCTCGTCGATATAGAGTCCCTCGATCTGGTGGAAGATGCAGTGTGCGCGGTAAGAAATCGCTTCGTTGCGGAAAACGCGGCCCGGGCAGATCACCCGGATCGGCGGCTTCTGCCGCTCCATCGTCCGCACCTGAATCGACGAGGTGTGGGTCCGCAGTAGCACGTCGGGGTTCTTGGCGATAAAGAACGTATCCTGCATGTCGCGGGCCGGATGCTCGGGCGGAAAGTTGAGCGCCGAGAAGACATGCCAGTCGTCCTCGATCTCGGGACCCTCGGCCACCGTATAGCCCAGCCGCGAGAATACCTCGACGATCTGGTTGGTCACCAGCGAAATGGGATGACGCGAACCCAGCTCCTCCGCAGAACCGGGACGGCTCATGTCGGGAATCCGCTGCGAGGAGTCCCCGGCGGCGTCCGCAAGTTGCCCCCGCAGGGCGTTGATCCGCTCCTGCGTCCGGTTCTTAAGGTTGTTGAGCTTCTGGCCGAACTCCCGTTTCAGCTCGGGCGCCACGCTCTTGAACTCCTCCATAAGGGCCGTCAGCTCGCCTTTTTTCCCCAGCATCCGGATTCGGAAATCCTCGATCTCGGCCGCAGCTTTGGGTTTGAATGCCTCCACCCGTTCGAGCAGCTCGTTGATTTTATCGTTCATAACCTAAAGTTTACGCTTTATTTTGTACTTTTACGCACGGTTTAATAGGCAAAGTTAATAAAAATATCAGGATATGAAGCGGAAAATCCTCTCTTTTCTCGCGGCGGGAATGCTTTTCACCCTTCCGGCAGCGGCCCAGAGCGTCGGGGTGGTCATGAGCGGCGGCGGAGCCAAAGGACTTTACCATATCGGCGTATTGCAGGCACTCGAAGAGAGCGGCATTCCGATCGACTACGTGTCGGGAACCTCGATGGGTTCGATCATCGCGGGCATGTACGCCGCAGGATATTCCCCCGAAGAGATGCGCCGGATCGTCGCTTCGGGTGTGGTCAAACAGTGGGTTTCGGGGCGCATCGACCCCAGCTACCTGCCCTACTACCGCCGCAATACCGGCACCCCGATCTTCCTCTCGATCCGCCTCAACATGAAGGACCACCCGGACGACCCCAACGCGAGCCGTTTCCGCCTGCCTTCGTACCTGATCTCCTCGAATCAGATCGACCTGGCCCTCGCCGACCTGTTCGGCCCGGCCACGACAGCTTCCCGGCGGGACTTCGACAGCCTGATGGTGCCGTTCCTCTGCGTGGCGAGCGATATGAACACCCGCCGTCCGGTGGTGCTGCGCAAGGGCGACATGGGCGAAGCGATCCGTTCGTCGATGTCCATTCCGCTGGCGTTCAAACCCATGAAAATCGACACGATGCTACTCTACGACGGCGGCATCTACGACAACTTCCCCTGGGAACCCCTCGACAAGGAGTTCCATCCCGATTTCCTGATCGGCAGCAAATGCACGTCGGGAAACAACGACATCACGGAGAACAGTTCGCTCGTCGATCAAGCCTTCTCGCTGGCCATGAACAAGACCAACTACGACATGCCCAAAGGACGCAGCCTGATGATCAACCGGGCCGTCAATGTCAGCATGCTCGATTTCAACAGCGCCGACTCGATCATCGAAGCGGGCTACCGCGACGCACTGGCCCAGATTCCGGCCCTGCGGGAGAAAATCCACCGCACCGTCACGCCCGAAGAGATCCGCACCAAGCGGGCGGCTTTCCGCGAAAAGTGTCCCCCGATCATCTTCGACGACTACGAGTTCGAAGGACTCACCCATGCACAAACGGCCTATGTACGCGACGTCATGCGGCTGGACGACACCTACGACGGACGGCAGCGGCAGATGAGTTTCCCCGAATTCCGCGACGACTTCTTCTCCGTCATAGGCAACGACGAATTTTCGGTCGAATACCCCGAATTCCGGTACGACCCGCTGCGGGAACGGTATTCGGTCAAGCTGAAGATGTCCGCACGCGAAAACCTCCGGTTCCTGATCGGCGGCAACATCTCCTCGACGGCTTTCAACCAGGCATTCATCGGTTTCGACTACCACACGATCCGCCGCGTGTCGCAATGGGCTTTCGCCGGTATTTACATCGGCCCGACCTATGCGACCGGTTCGCTGGGCGGGCGCACGGACTTCTACCTTTGGAAACCCTTCTCGCTCGACTATTCCTACAATTTCGAAGTCCTGAACCTGCGGCA
>ERZ780229.352-NODE-352-length-16685-cov-1.83608_pt1 | contig 16685 bp, 10 predicted proteins | sample MGYA00510974_ERZ780229 | MGnify/ENA primary metagenome ERZ780229 (study PRJEB29588, sample SAMEA2151034) | human gut metagenome | biome: human gut; feature: human-associated habitat; material: faeces | place: Denmark | collected 2008/2010 ... | reverse complement strand
CGATTCGCGCAACAATTCGCGGATGTTCGCCGAGCGTGTGGCCGACATCTTCGCCTCGAACGGATTCACCGTATTTCTGTTCGACGCGCTGCGTCCGACACCCGAGTTGAGCTTCGCGATCCGGGAGCTGAAATGTCAGTCGGGCGTGGTCGTCACGGCTTCGCACAACCCCAAAGAATACAACGGCTACAAAGCCTACTGGTCCGATGGATCGCAGGTTACGGCACCGCACGACAAGAACATCATCGACGAGGTGGAGAAAATCACCGAGGTCGATCAGGTGCTTACCGGCCGGAACCCGCAGAACATTCATGCTCTGGGCAAGGATTTCGACGAGTTATACCTTAATAAAATATACGAGTTGTCGCTTTCGTCCGAGAGCGTGAAACGTTTCCACGACATGAAGATCGTCTATTCGCCCATGCACGGTGCCGGCGTGCGGCTGGTTCCCGAGTCGCTCAAGCGCTTCGGCTTTACCAACGTGCAAATGGTTCCCGAGCAGGCGGTGATCGACGGTAATTTCCCGACGGTGGAATCTCCCAATCCGGAGGAGCGCAAGACGATGTCGATGGCTATCGACCTGGCGAAGAAGGTGAAGGCGGATCTGGTGTTGGCTACCGATCCCGATTCGGACCGTATCGGCGTGGCGCTGCCTGATGAAAACGGCGAATACGTGCTGTTGAACGGCAACCAGACATTGGTGCTGCTGATGACTTATCAACTGACCCGCTGGGCCGAGTTGGGCCGCCTGAACGGACACCAGTACGTGATCAAAACGATCGTTACGACCGAAATGGTGGATGCCGTAGCCGACTATTTCAAGGTGAAATGCTACGAGTGTCTCACCGGCTTCAAATACATCGCCAAGATCATTCGGGGGCACGAAGGTACCGATATGCAGTACATCGGCGGCGGCGAGGAGAGCTTCGGCTACCTGGCCGGGGACTACGGCCTGCTCGCTGGCGGCCGAGGCCGCAGCCTGGGTGCGCGATACGATGGGTATCTCGCTGTACGAGTGGCTCAAGCAGCTTTATGTCAAGTACGGATTTTACCAGGAAGGCCTCGTTTCGGTAGTCCGTACCGGTAAGGAGGGTGCCGAATTGATCCAGCGGATGATGGTCGATTACCGTGCCAATCCTCCGAAAGAGATTCTCGGCTCGCTCGTGGTGAAGATCAACGATATTCAGACTTTGGAGTCGTTCGATGTCCGCACCGGAAAGAAGACGCATCTGGAGCAGGATAAGAGCAACGTACTTCAGTGGTATACCGAGGACGGCACCCGTGTCTGTGTCCGTCCGTCGGGTACGGAGCCCAAGATCAAGTTCTACTTCGGGGTGAAGGCTACCCTGCCGTCCGTCGCCGATTACGAAAAGGTACGGGCCGAACTGAACGACAAGATCGAACGGATCAAGAAGGAGCTGAAATTGGTGTAAAATATTCATATAATTTTATGGAATGCGGATATTTCCCGATTATAGGTTGGGGATTTTCACTCCGGAATCAAAAAAGAGAGCCTTAAAAAGGCTCTCTTTTCGTTAAATTCAATAATTGTAATTACCCTACTACTTTTCGGATGCGTTCCAGCCCTTCGGCGAGCGTCTTGCGGGGGCAGGCGATGTTGATGCGCAGGAACCCTTCTCCGGCGTACATTTCGCCTTCGTTGATCCATACGTGCCCCTCCTCCAGTAACTGCCGGGCTATTTCCGTCGTGGGGCGTTTCAACGTCCGACAATCCACCCACACCAGGTAGGTGGCCTCGAGCGGAGTGACCGGCAGAGCCGGCAGGTGCCGGGTGAAGAAGTCGCGCAGGTATTCGTAGTTCTCCCACAGGTATTTTTTCAGTTCGTCCAGCCATTCGCCGCCTTCGTTGTAAGCTGCGATCAGGGCTTCGACTGCAAAGGCATTCAGTGCGTGGAGTTCGTTATCGACGAGTTGCCGGTCGATTTTCCGGCGTATCTCGGGATCGGCGGCGATGATGTTGGCTGCTTGCAGACCGGCGATGTTGAAGGTCTTGCTCGGGGCGGTGCAGGTGACCGAATGCCGCAGAAACTCTTCGTTCAGCGAGGCGAACGGAATGTGGCGATGGCCGTCGAGCGTCAGGTCGCAGTGGATTTCGTCCGATATGACCGTTACCCCGTGCCGCAGGCAGATCTCCCCGAGGCGGGTAAGCTCTTCGGCGGTCCAGGCCCGGCCCGCCGGGTTGTGGGGATTGCACAGGAAGATCAGCTTGGCCTGCGGGTCCGCCGCCTTGCGTTCCAGATCTTCGAAGTCCATGCGGTAGGCGCCGCCTTCGTCGATGAGCGGATTGGCGAGCGGCTGACGGCCGGTACGCTCCAGCACGGCGAAGAAACAGTTGTAAACGGGCGTCTGAAGGATTACCTTGTCGCCCGGTTCGGTCAGGGCCTTCAGGATGACCGAAAGGGCGGGAATGACGCCCGTAGTCGGGAGGATCCACTCGTTTTCGATGCGGAATCCGTGCCGTTTGCCGAACCACCCTTTCACGGCTTCGAAATAGGCGTCGGGGACCTTCGTATAGCCGAAAACGCCGTGGCGGAGCCGTCGTTCCAGGGCGTCGAGTACGGGCGGGGCCGCGCGGAAATCCATGTCGGCTACCCACATAGGCAGCACCCGTTCGTCTGTGGCCAGATCCCATTTGACGGAGTTGGTACCCCGTCGCGGAATAATCTCATCGAAATCGTATTTCATAACTCTAAAGTATTTGATTACAGGTAACAGTTCCGTATTTTATCGCGGTATCGCCCCTTGTTCGGGGGATTACGGGCTTTTCGTATCCGATCCCGCTTTTATCGGGCGGTTTGCCGGAAGATGGTTTGTCGGAAGGGCCGTATTTTGTCGATAATGACTTCCGTCGTACATAACCTGCCGGAACGATTCGGGAACGTAATCGCCCGGAATACCTATCAGGCAATTATTATATTTTTCAATGTTCCAGCCATCGTCCGACGGTCGCTTATTCACAGCCTGTGTCCGCGTTTGTGATTCTCATCCTCTCCCGAACCCCCTTCTCGGATAAGTTATTATCCCCGCTTTTCGGGGTTTCGGTTCATAGCTTGGGATTGTTGCGGTGCCGCTCCTTGTCGCGGGCCGTTTTCTTGGCGAAGTTGGCTTCGAGGGCTTCGGTGAGGTTTACTCCCGTCTGGTTCGCCAGGCAGACCAATACCCACAGTACGTCGGCCATTTCGTCCGCCAGGTTCTCCTTTTCTCCCGCTTTGAAGGATTGGTCGCCGTATTTGCGGGCCATGACGCGGGCCAGCTCCCCCACCTCCTCGGTCAGGATGGCCATGTTGGTCAGTTCGCTGAAATAGCGGACGCCGTATTCGCGGATCCATGCGTCCACTCGTTTTTGCAATTCACTCAATTCCATATCGGTCGATTTTTCAAATTTCGTCGTTACAGAGCCGTTTTTTCCCGTTGTCTGTCGGCCGTTCGCTTGCTTGCCGGGTTTTCTTTCCTGCCCTTTCCAGCCCTGCCTTTATCGGCAGACGGCTGTCCTATTTTACCCGGATCAGATTCAATCCGTCCCGGATCGGGACGATCACGTTTTCCACCCGCTCGTCCTCCCGTATCATGCGGTTGAATTCCAGCAGCGCCTGCGTATGGCGGTCGTTGTGTGCTACCGGTTCCACGATCTTGCCCGACCAGAGGATGTTGTCTGCGATCAATATCGATCCGCTGTGCACCAACACTTTGCTTCCTCCGTCACCCATTAGCATCCGGTAGTAGTCTGGGTATTCGCGCTTGTCGCCGTCGATGAATACGAGGTCGAACGTATATCCGAGTGTCGGGACGATATCGAGTGCCGAACCGATATGCTGACGGATTTTTTGTCCGTGCGGGCTGCGGCGGAAAAACGAGGCGGCGAACTCCTCCAGCTCGTCGTCCACCTCCACCGTGTCGAGCACGCCATCCTCTTCCAGCCCGGCGGCCATGCAGAGGGCCGAATAACCCGTAAAGGTCCCTATTTCCAGGATGTTGCGGGGCCGTAACATCCGCACGAGCAGCTCCAGCAACTTACCCTGGATATGCCCCGAGAGCATGCGCGGCTGTACGACCTGCAGATGCGTCTGGCGGTCGAGTTCGTGCAGAAGTTCCTCTTCCGGCGACGAAAAATCGTGAATATATCGTTCGAGTGCGTCCATAATATATAATTGTGTGTCGGGTCGTTGAAAACCGTTATTTATAGATGAGCCGCGATGGTGAGGAGAAGACCGACGAAGCTACGGCGGTCAGGTCTTCGGCCGTGAGAGCCTGTATTTTGCGATAAACCTCCTCCATCGTATCGACCTCGCGGTGCGCCAGGAAACTCTTGCCCGCACCGAGCATGTAACCTTCGTTGCTCTCCATCGAGATCGCCAGCTGGGCGATGAACTGCTTCTTGGCCATCGAAAGCCGTCGGGCCGAGAGCGGCGTGGTTTGGAGCCGTCCCAGCTCTCCCTCGATCAGCTCGATGCAGTGATCCGTGTTGTCGTGGTCGCAACTGAAATAGATGGCCACGATGCCGCTGTCGCTGTAAGGCGTGTAAGAGGCTTCGATGTTGTACGAAAGCCCGTTTTTCTCCCGCACCAGCACGTTCAGCAGGGAGTTGGCCGAAGGGCCGCCGAGCAGATTGACGAGCAGCGCCAGCGGCAGCCGCTCCGCGTCGTTGATCCCCTGCGCCCGAGCACCGATGATGCAGTGCGTCTGGTGCGTATGTTTGGTAACGATTCGGGAGAACGGTTCGACGGCGGCGGGTTGCCGGCGCGAGAAATCCCGTGCGGAACTTTTGATGTCGTTCAGGTAGCGGGCGACGGTCGTTTCGACGCTCTTGGCCGAGAGGTTCCCGATCGACGAGAAAACCATCTGGTCGGTGGTGTGCGTGCGTGCGACGAACTCCCGGATCGACTCTCCGCTGAAGCGTGCCAGGCTCGATTTCCGGCCTAAAATATTGTGTCCCAGCTCCGACCCGGCGAAAAGCATCTCTTCGAACGTATCGTAGATCATGTCGGCCGGAGAGTCCTTGTAGGTATTGATTTCGTCGTAGATGATCTCCTTCTCTTTTTCCAGTTCCCGGTCGGGAAAAGTCGAATGGAAGGCGACGTCGGCGATCAGCTCCACAGCCTTCGAAAAGTCGCTTCGCAGGGTCGTGGCGTGGATCGTCGTATCCTCCTTGGTGGTGAAGGCGTTGAGTTCGCCGCCGAGGTTTTCGAGCCGGCAGTTCACCTGGTAAGCCTTGCGGTGCTCCGTGCCTTTGAACAGGGCGTGTTCGGTGAAATGGGCCAGTCCGAATTGATTCTTCAGCTCGTCGCGGCTTCCGGCGTTTACCAGCAGGGCGCAGTGCGTGACGTTGCCTTTGATCCGACGGTGAATGCCCCGGATGCCGTTGGGAAGCGTATAGGTAGTAAATTCCATCGTTGTCTTATTCGTTTTTCTCGCGGAGCGCCAGGTAGCGGCCCGTGTAACTCTCCTTGCATCCGGCCAGCCCGTCCGGAGTGCCTTCGAAGACGATGCTGCCGCCCCGGTCGCCCGCTTCGGGGCCGAGATCCACGACCCAGTCGGCGCACTTGATAACGTCCATGTTGTGTTCGACGATCACGATCGTATGACCCCGGGCGATCAGGGCGTTGAAGGCGTCGAGCAGCTTGTTGATGTCGTGGAAATGGAGACCCGTCGTAGGCTCGTCGAAGATGAACATCACGTTGCCTTCGGTGCTCTCCTTCGACAGGAACGAAGCGAGCTTTACGCGCTGGCTCTCGCCGCCCGAGAGCGTCGAGGAGGACTGTCCGAGTCTGATATACCCCAGCCCGACCTCCTGCAGGGGGCGGAGCCGTTCGATGATCCGTTTGCAGGTGGCGTTTTTCTTATCATCGCCGAAGAAGGCGATCGCGTCGTCCACCGTCATCTCCAGTATGTCGTAGATCGATTTCTCGCGGTAGCGGACTTCGAGAATTTCATCCTTGAAGCGCTTGCCGCCGCAGGCTTCGCACACCAGCTCCACGTCGGCCATGAATTGCATGCCGACCTTGATGAATCCCTCGCCCTGACACTCCTCGCAACGGCCGCCGGCGATGTTGAACGAGAAGTGCGAGGGGTTGAATCCCGACCGCTGGGCGTAGGGCTGGTCGGCGTAGAGTTTGCGGATCTCGTCGTAGGCCTTGATGTAGGTCACGGGGTTCGACCGCGAGGATTTGCCGATCGGGTTCTGATCGACCATTTCGACCGAACGAAGCGTCGAAAGGTCGCCTTCGATGGCGTCGAAATCGCCCGGTTTGAGCCCCGTATCGAACAGCAGGCGCCGCAATGCGGGATAGAGGATGCCTTTGGCCAGCGACGATTTGCCGCTGCCGCTCACGCCCGTGATGCAGGTCATCACCCCGAGCGGAATCCGCACGTCGATATTCTTCAGGTTGTTCTGCCGGGCACCTTTCACGGTGATCCACGCTGCCGGGCTTCGCCGCGAGGTGGGCACTGCGATTTTGCGGCGTCCCGTAAGGTAGTCGGCCGTCAGGCTTTTTTCCTCTTTCAATAAGGCTTTCAGCGGTCCGCTGAAGACGACCTCTCCGCCGTTGTAGCCCGCCTCCGGACCGATATCGACGATCCAGTCGGCGGCGCGGATCACCTCCTCTTCGTGCTCGACGACGATCACCGTGTTGCCGATGTCGCGCAATTGTTCGAGCACACCGACCAGACGGTTCGTGTCGCGCGGGTGCAGGCCGATCGACGGCTCGTCGAGAATGTAGAGCGAGCCCACGAGGTTGCTGCCCAGCGAGGTCGAAAGATTGATGCGCTGGCTCTCGCCGCCCGAAAGCGTCGAGGAGAGCCGGTCGAGGGTCAGGTAGCCCAGCCCCACGTCGGTGAGGTATTGCAGGCGGTTGCGTATCTCGGTGAGAATGCGTGCGGCGGTTTTAGTGTCGTGAGCATCCAGTTCGAGCGAGGCGAAGAAATCGGCGAGCGTCTCCACCGGCATCACGACCAGGTCGGCGATGGTTTTGCCGCCGATTCTGACGTAAAGGGCCTCTTTGCGCAGGCGCGAGCCGCCGCAGTCCGGACAGACGGTCTTGCCCGTGTAGCGGGCTTTCATCACCCGGAACTGGATCTTGCGCCGTTCGCTGTCGATGTAGGCGAAGAAATCGTTCAAGCCGTGAAAATACTCGTTGCCGCGCCACAGGAGCCGTTTCTGTTCGGCCGTAAGCTGGTAGAACGGCGTATGGATCGGAAAATCGAACTTGTAGGCATTGGCTACGAGCTGGTCTTTCCACGCCCGCATGGTCTCTCCGCGCCAGCAGGCCACGGCGTCCTCGTAGATGGTTTTGCGTTTGTCGGGGATCACCAGGTCCTCGTCGATGCCGATGATCTTGCCGTAACCTTCGCACGTCGGGCAGGCGCCCAGCGGGTTGTTGAAGCTGAACAGATGTTCGGTCGGAGGCTCGAATTCGATGCCGTCGGCCTCGAAACGGGCCGAGAACTCTTTGACGCCTTCGGGCGTGACGATTCGGCAAACCCCGTTTCCATAGGAGAAAGCACGGGCTACGGAATCCCGCAGGCGGGTCGGCAGGTCGCCGTCCTGCGAAACTTTGGCACGATCGACTACGATCGAGATATCTTCGGCACGGGTGTTTCCGTCCACGCGGGGCAGAAAATCCTCGATCGGCAGAGTCTCTCCCGCCGCATGTACGCGCAGGATGCCTTCGCCCAGCACCAGGGTCAGCTTTTCGATGACGCCCTGCCCTTCGCGCAGTTGCAGCGGCGCTGCGACGGCCACGCGGCTGCCTTCGGGCAGGGAGAGGATATATTGCGCCACGTCGTCCTCGGTGTAGCACTTGACCTCCTGTCCCGATACGGGCGAGAAGGTGTGTCCGATGCGGGCGTAGAGGAGTTTAAGGTAGTCGTACAGTTCGGTCGTGGTGCCGACCGTCGAACGCGGATTGCGGGTATTGACCTTCTGTTCGATGGCGATGGCCGGAGCGATACCCGTAATGACATCCACATCGGGCTTGTTGATCTTGCCCAGGAATTGTCGGGCATAGGCCGAGAGGCTCTCCACGTAGCGGCGCTGCCCTTCGGCGAAGATCGTGTCGAAAGCGAGGGTCGATTTGCCGGAACCCGAAAGTCCCGTAATGACGACCAGTCGGTTGTGCGGAATTTCGACCTCGATGTTTTTGAGGTTGTGCACCCGTGCACCTTTTATATAAATGGACTTTTGTTCTTTTGTCATGTTTTTTTACGTGGATCCGGTCCCTGCGCCGTGCGTGTTCCGGGCCGGACCGATATTATTTCATTTCGAGGGTCACGCCCCCGATCTTTTCCAGTTTGCCGATCATACCTCCTGCGAGACTTTGCCGGATAGCCAGCGTCATTCGGCAGAGGTTGTCGAACTGCTGTGTCAGCACCCGGGGCTGTTCTTCCTTGACCACGCGCATCACGTCGTTCATCGCCAGGTACGAAAACTCCACCTCCACGACGGTATCGACCGTCCGCTCCACGATTTCGGCCGCTCGGATCGCTTCGGCCGCCGACTCCTTGTAGGCACCGATCAGGCCCGATACTCCGAGTTTCGTACCGCCGAAATAACGCACCACGACGATCAGGCAGTTGACCAGTTCGTTGGACAGAAGCTGACCGAGGATCGGCTTGCCCGCCGTGCCCGAAGGCTCTCCGTCGTCGTTGGCGCGGAACGTTTCGCCGTGCGGACCCAGCCGCCACGCGTAACAGAGGTGCGTCGCGTCGTAATATTTCTTGCGCAGCGCATCGAGCAGCGTGCGAATCTCCTCCTCGCTTTCGACCGGATAGGCATAAGCGAGGAACTTGCTGCTTTTCTCTTTGTAGATGGCTTCCGCAGGCCCGGCAAGCGTATGATAACTGTCCGAGGTCACGACTACCCTTGTTTTATTTGACTTTGGTGAACATCCTGTTCCAGCGGATGTTCGCGGGGAAGCTCTTTTCGGGATCCAGCGACAGCCAGATGAAGGAGGCTTTGCCGACGATGTGGTCTTCGGGAACGAATCCCCAGAAGCGGGAGTCCGCCGAATTGTGGCGGTTGTCGCCCATCATCCAGTAATAGTTCATCCGGAAAGTATAGGTGTCGGTCTGTTCGCCGTTGATGAAGATCTTCCCTTCTTCGTCCACACGCAGGTCGTTGCCTTCGTACGTTTCGATAATCCGCCGGTACAGGGGCAGGTTGTCGGCCGTCAGCGCAACGGCCGTTCCCGCTTGGGGAATCCAGATCGGGCCATAGTTGTCCTGATTCCACGCATAGCGGCGATCCTGCGGAAAGACATCGAAATTGGGACTGCGGGCGATGTATTTCTGTACGGAAGCGACGTTGTCCAGCTTCTCCAGTTCTGCGGCGTTTTCGTCGGTGAGCGCCATGTAGTAGAGCGTGCCCTTGTTGCTCCATTCGGTGATACCCAGATTGTCGAGTGCGTATTGGGTGATCGGCGAGGTGGTTTCCACCAGATACATGAACTGTTTTCCGGCGACGGGCTCCTGCGGCTTTCCATTGACGTAAACCGCCGTTTCCTCGATTCGTATCGAATCCCCCGGGAGGCCGATGCAGCGTTTGATGTAGTTTTCACGCTTGTCCACCGGGCGCGTGATGACCGTGTATTCCTGCATCAGCCGTTCGCGGCCGGCCTGATGTCCGAAAGTTTGCTGATATTGCCGCAGCACGTCGTAGTACGAAACGTCCTGTCGTTCGAGCAGCACCGTATCGCCTGCCGGAAAGTTGAATACCACTACGTCGTTGCGCTCGATTCGGCCCAGTCCCTTGAGGCGGTGATAAGGCCATTTGACGCTTTCGGAGAACGATTTTTTGGTTTTCGAAAAAGGCATCGTATGGTGTACGAACGGAAATGCCACCGGGGTATTGGGCATCTGGGGACCGTAGGCTACCTTGCTGACGTAGAGATAGTCCCCGACCAGCAGCGATTTCTCCATCGACGACGAGGGAATCACGTACATCTGAAAGAAGAAGATGTGTACCAGCGACGCTACAACGGTGGCGAAAATGATCGCATTCACCCATTCGTAAACGGCTTTGTAACTTTTGCTTTTCTTGCACATCTCGGCGTTGTGCCGCCAGACGTACTTGTAGAAATAACGCGTGATATAAAGGTCGAAGATGACGATTTCGCCCAGCAGCAGCCACCAGTTGCCCGTCCAGAGGACGAACCAGAGGATGTATAAAATACTTGCCAGGGTGAATCCCACCCATTTGTTGCGGAAGAAAGCTTTGATTTTTCCCATGTTCTGTATCGTTTATTTCAGCAGGTCGTCCATCGTATAGACACCCTTTTTGCCGCAGAGGAACTCCGCAGCGACGACGGCGCCCAGAGCCAGTGTCCGGCGGTTTTTGATCGTATGTTTGAGTTCGATCCGGTCGTCGTCCGATTCGTAAGTTACCGTGTGTGTACCCGGAACCGCTCCTTCGCGCAGGGAGGTGACGACGATTTGCGAAAGATCGTCGCTGGGTTCATTCACCCAGCCCGTCTTCCGCCCGATTTCGCTGATGATCCCTTCTGCCAGCGTGATGGCCGTGCCGCTCGGAGCATCCTTTTTCTGTGTGTGGTGAATCTCTTCGATCCGTACGTCGTAGGCGTCGAAGCGCTCCATCATCCGGGCCAGCCTGCGGTTGAGGCGGAACATCAGGTTGACGCCCAGGCAGTAGTTCGAGGCGTAGAAGAGCGCACCGCCTTTTTCCCGGCAATAGCTGCGCAACTCCTCCAGACGATTTGTCCAGCCCGTCGTGCCGCTGACGACCGGAATCCCTGCGTCGATGCACGCCCGGATGTTGCCGTAGGCCGCGTCGGGGGTCGTGAACTCCAGTGCTACGTCGATGCCGGCCAGGTGTGCGGCATCCAGTTCCGATGCGTTCGCCTCGTCGATGACGGCGCCGATACGGTGTCCCCTTTCGAGGAGTATTTTTTCGATTTCACGGCCCATTTTGCCGTGTCCGATGATCGCTGCTTTCATTGGCTGAAGGGGATTTTACGGTATATTATCGCAAATATAGCTATTCGCCGCCGAAATAAAAAATAGTTTCAAGTTTATATGGTTTGTTGGCACGAATTGAAAATAAAGTGTTAATTTTGTCGAATTAAATTCGCGACGGATCGAAACTTAAACGTCAAAAACAATTATAAATTATAAGTATTATGGCAAATAATCAGAAAATGCGTACGGAGAGCGACCTGCTCGGCAGCGTAGAGTTGCCTGCCGACGTACTTTACGGTGTCCAGACCCTGCGGGGTATCGAGAACTTTCGAATCAGCAAATTCCATTTGAACGAGTATCCCCTCTTCATCAAGGGACTCGCCATTACCAAGCTGGGAGCTGCGGAAGCCAATCACAAGCTGGGGCTGCTCACCGACGAGAAGTTCAATGCGATCGCACAGGCCTGCCGCGAGATCATGGACGGCAAGCACCACGACGCATTCCCCGTGGATATGATCCAGGGCGGTGCCGGTACGACGACCAACATGAACGCCAACGAAGTGATCGCCAACCGCGCGTTGGAGATCATGGGCCATCAGTACGGCGAATACCAGTACTGCTCGCCCAACGACGACGTGAACTGTGCGCAATCGACCAACGACGCCTACCCGACGGCTATTCACCTGGGTATGTACGCTACGCATCTGAAGCTGGTCGAGCACCTGAAGCAACTGATCGAATCCTTCGAAAAGAAGGCTGCGGAGTTCGCCGATGTCCTCAAGATGGGCCGCACGCAGCTCGAAGACGCCGTGCCGATGACTTTGGGCCAGACTTTCCACGGTTTCGCCAGCATCCTGCGCGATGAGATCGTTCACCTGAACGAAGCTGCCGAGGATTTCCTGACGATCAATATGGGTGCTACGGCGATCGGTACGGGTATCTGCGCCGAGCCGGGCTATGCCGAGCTGTGCACCGAGAACATCGCTCGGATCACCGGCTGGAAGATCCGTTTGACGGGCGACTTGGTAGGCGCTACGTCCGATACTTCGTGCCTGGTCGGTTACGCTTCCGCCATGAAGCGTGTCGCCGTGAAGATGAACAAAATCTGCAACGACCTGCGCCTGCTGGCTTCGGGCCCCCGCTGCGGTCTGGCCGAGTTCAACCTGCCGGCCCGTCAGCCGGGATCGTCGATCATGCCGGGTAAGGTGAACCCCGTGATCCCCGAGGTAATGAACCAGATCGCCTACAAGGTGATCGGCAACGAGCTGTGCGTTACGATGAGCGGCGAGGCGGCCCAGATGGAGCTCAACGCCATGGAGCCGGTGATGGCCCAGTGCGATTTCGAGTCCGCCGAGTTGCTGATGAACGGCTTCGATACGCTCCGCACGCTCTGCGTGGACGGCATCACGGCCAACCGCGAGCGCTGTGCCGATTACGTGAAGAACAGTATCGGCGTGGTGACGGCTCTCAACCCGATCATCGGTTACAAGAATTCGACCAAGATCGCTAAGGAGGCTCTCGCTACGGGCCGCGGCGTCTATGATCTGGTGCTCGAGCACGGTATTCTCTCGAAGGAGGAGCTTGACACGATTCTCAAGCCCGAGAATATGATTCGTCCGGTGAAACTGAACATCAAGCCGCGCAAATAATCGCGGGATAGTATAGATGCGGGGTCGAAATCCTATCGGGTTTCGACCTCGTTTTTTATGGAGCGGAGTTGGCGTTCCGGATTTTATTATCTTTGACATAGTCTTAAATAGGTTGCGTCTCGGAAAACTGGGAACAAGTGCCCGTTTTCTGTCGGCTTTCACTATCTTTGCGGAAGATGGGAGGCGGTTCGGCAATCTTTGCGTGCAAGCCCGCACGATTGCTCTCACCTTTCACTATCTTTGCAGAGTATCATGGGTTCGGATTCTTTTTGCGAATGGAGATCCGATCAGCCGTGATTCTCGGCTCGGGATCGAAAGATTCGGGACGAGCCGGCTGGGATTCCTCCCGAAATGCGGGGACTGCCTGCAAGATGTGATAAATGGAAAAACGATGCGTTATTTTATCGAATTGAGATACAACGGCGGAGCCTATTGCGGTTGGCAGCGGCAGCCCGATATGCCGTCGGTACAGCAGACGATCGAAGGGGCAATCTCTACCCTGCTCCGTGAACCGATTCTGTTGACCGGTGCCGGACGCACCGATACGGGAGTGAATGCCTCCTATTACGTGGCGCATTTCGACACTTCCTCTCCCGTCGCCGATCCGGAACAGGTCGTTTTCAAGCTCAACCATATGCTTCCCGGCGATATCGCCGTAAGCCGTATCGTGCCGGTCGCGGCCGATGCCCACGCCCGTTTCAGTGCCCGGGAGCGGGAGTACCGCTATTATATCGAACCGCGCAAGAATCCCTTTACACGAGCCGCTTCCTGGCAATATTACGTCCCTCTGGACGTGGCGGCGATGAACCGTGCGGCCGACGTTCTGATGGAGTATGAGGACTTTACCTCCTTCGCCAAACTCAATTCCGACAACAAGACCAATATCTGCCATCTCAAACGGGCCGACTGGACGGTCGGCCGGGACGGTACGCTTTGCTTTACGATTCGTGCGGACCGCTTTCTGCGGAATATGGTGCGGGCTATCGTCGGCACGCTGGTCGATGTGGGCCGGGGACGTTATACCGTTGAACAGTTCCGCGACATCGTCGCCAGCCGCGATCTTTCGCGGTCGAGTGCCGGAGCACCCGCCCAGGGCCTTTTCCTGAGCGATGTGCTCTATCCGCCGGAAGTATTCGTGCGGGAAACCCGGCTGCCCGCTCTCCGCTATTTTTCATCGGTGGAAAAGTAGAGGCCGCCTTCGCTTCGATCCGGCAGCCTGTTTTCCCTTATGTTCGGGCGGTTTTCTCTTCGATTGTTTCGTTCGGCCGCTTTTCTTTTCATTCAATCGCCGATCGTCCCGGGGCCATGATTCCTTCGGTGTTATCGATTACTCCTTGACGGGCGTATGCAAATGAAACGGGGACGATCCTGTGCAGGCCGTCCCCGTTCGCATTGCGGTAATTTTCGATTTATACGTGGATCGCGGCACCCAGAGCTACCTCGGCCGCCTCCATAACTCCTTCGTTCATGGTCGGGTGTGCGTGGATTGTGTGTGCAATTTGCTGCGCCGTCGCTCCCAGCGATTTGGCAAGCGTCGGCTCGGCCAGCATTTCGGTTACGTTCGCTCCCACCAGATGTGCGCCCAGCAGCTTGTCGTTCTGGTCGAAGATCAGTTTTACGAAGCCGTCGCGGTCGCCTGCGGCGGTCGCTTTGCCCGAAGCGGTGAAGGGGAAGCGTCCCACTTTGTAGTCGATGCCCTTCTCCTTGACCTGCTGCTCGGTCATACCGACCGAAGCCACTTCTGGCGAGGTGAATACGCACGAGGGAATCGTCGTGTAATCCACCGGCTCGGAATGTACGCCGCAGATGGCATTCACGCAGCAGAGCGCCTCGGCCGACGCTACGTGCGCCAGGGCCGGGCCGGGTACGATGTCGCCGATGGCATAAACGCCCGGTACGTTGGTGCGGTACTGTTTATCGACGAGGACTTTGTCGCGCTCGGTCTTGATACCCAACTCTTCCAGGCCGATGCCTTCGATGTTGGATTTGATGCCGACGGCCGAGAGGACGATGTCGGCAACCAGCGTCTCTGCGCCCTTCTTGCCTTCGATCTCGACGTCGCACTTGCCTTCGGCGTTTACTTTCACCGATTTCACGGTGGTCGAGGTGAGGATCGTCGCTCTCAACTTGCGGAAAGCGCGTTCCATAGTCTTGGCGACCTCTTCGTCTTCGAGGGGCATGATCTGGGGCAGATATTCGACGATGGTGACCTTCACACCCAGTGCGGCATAAAAATAAGCGAACTCGCTGCCGATGGCACCCGATCCCACGACGATCATCGTTTCGGGCAGTTTGGGCAGTACGAGCGCCTGCTTCGAGGAGATCACGTGCTCTCCGTCGATGGGCATGAACGGCATTTCGCGGGGCCGTGCTCCGGTGGCGAGGATGATGTGGTCGGCTTCGTACTCCGTGCCGTCCACGTCGATCCGGCCGTTTCCTTTCAGTTTTGCGAAGCCGTTGATCAGCTCCACGTTGTTCTTTTTGAGCAGGAACAACACGCCTTTGTTCATCGTTTCGGCCACGCCGCGCGAGCGGGCTACGATCTTTTCGAGGTTGGGCCGCACTTCGCCTGCGAAGTTGAGTCCGTAATGTTCGGCCGACTTGCAATAGTTGTAAACCTGGGCGCTCTTGAGCAGCGCTTTGGTCGGGATGCAACCCCAGTTGAGGCATACGCCGCCGGCCTCGGCACGCTCTACGACAGCCACTTTCTTACCCAGTTGAGCAGCGCGGATGGCGGCTACGTAACCGCCCGGACCGCTGCCGATCACAATGATATCGTATTTCATATTTTTTGTATGTGTTTATTGAATTACTTTCAGCACTTCACCGTGGTCGGCTACTACGGCGCGTTTCCACTTTTCGTTATAGCCCGGGAACTGGATCTTGTCGGGAATGTCGCGCCCGTTGCCGTTGTCGAGGAATTTACCCGGTTCGGTTTCGCTCTTCAGGTTGCCGTCGATGTATTTGACGAGCAGGTACCGGTCGAGTTCCGTCCAGCGGTCGAAGAGTTGCCGGGCCATATCCACCGAATAACGGGTAAGCCGTTTCTGCCGTTTCTTGGGCGAGTCGCCCTCTGTGGCTGCGTCGATCTGTTTGACCTCCTCCAAACGGGTATTCTCCCACTCGTCAACCACCTTGCGGATGTCGGCCGCGATCAGATCGTAACGCAGATAGGCGAAGTTGGTTACGCGGTTGAAGAGCCAGAATGCCGACGTGGGCGAATATTTGAGCATCGTGCCGTTGCCCTCGCGGAAACATTCGGGAACCTCGGTTGCCGAGCAGTAGATCGGCGTCAGGCAGGATGTCGCTGCGTCGTCCACCCCGAACCAGAGGATGCCCATGTCGTCCGGCAGCCAGGGCCGGGCCTGTGCCACGAACCAGAATCCGGTCTGCTGGGTTGCTACCGCACGCTCGTTCAGGTAGGTTACGCCGTCCACTTCGAAATCCATCGGGCGCCAGCGGTACGGCAGGGCATGTCCGCCCGCACCGATGTCCTGGGTCATGTCCATCGGAGTTCCTTCGTAGTGGTCGCGCATGGCGTCGAAAACGGTCTTGGGATCGACTTTGGTGCGGGGTTTCACCCAGAGGGGCATCCGGTTGGACATGTTGTATCCCATTGCATAGTCCGTGTATTGATCCATGTCGTCCGCTACGGTGCGGAAGAACGCCCACACGCGGGCATCGCATCCGCGCACCGTGCCGAAATCGGCCGGAGCGTAGGCATCGCAGAAGCTGAACTCCTCGTCCGGGCCGTTGAAATAGCCCTTTTCACGGGCGAAGGAGATCACGTCGGGAGCGTAGAGGCAGTTCTCGGGATCGTCGAGCGGGAAAGTCGTGATGCGCGACTGGTTGGCGTGTGCCGAAACGTATCCGTCGGGAATGCGGCGAGCTACCCAGACGATGCCCTTGCGGGTGTTGTTACCCTCGGCATCGAGCTCGCAGCCCTTGCCGATCAGCTCCATGATCCAGGCTTCGTTCTGGTCGGCGATCGAGAAGGATTCGCCGCTCGAAGCGTAGCCGTAGGTGTTGGCCAGATCCACGATGATCCGGATCGCTTCGCGGGCAGTCTTGGCGCGTTGCAGGGTGATGTAGATGAGCGAGCCGTAA
>ERZ780229.318-NODE-318-length-18002-cov-4.32485_pt1 | contig 18002 bp, 15 predicted proteins | sample MGYA00510974_ERZ780229 | MGnify/ENA primary metagenome ERZ780229 (study PRJEB29588, sample SAMEA2151034) | human gut metagenome | biome: human gut; feature: human-associated habitat; material: faeces | place: Denmark | collected 2008/2010 ... | reverse complement strand
TTCCTGTATAGATTAGCAAAGGTGTATGCATAAAGGGGAAGTTGCAAAGGGTAATCCCCCAAGAATTACAACTGAGCCTAGATAAATCCTTTTTAAATATTTCCATAAAAAAAGCTGTACCCTCAGAAGATACAGCTTTTTTTATGTGATTCCGTTGCGATTCGAACGCAAGACCCACGCCTTAGAAGGGCGTTGCTCTATCCAGCTGAGCTACGGAACCATCCTTAATTGCGAGTGCAAAGGTACGGTTTTTATTGAAATTACCAAAAGAATCCGCAACTTTTTTGCATTAACAATCTATTTTTTTTCTATTCAGCATCCAAGCAAAAGGTAAATAGCAACAAATATGGAAAGCGTAAGACACTATATATGACTCTATTCCAACCCATTCCACCAAATTCGTATACATCAATGAAGAAAAGAACTGAACTATAAAAAAAAGCGCCACAAAGTAATCGGCAAAACGAGAAAAGAGACAGGACATACCTTTTATTATATCCTTATCATCCCGAAAACGTCCCGATGCATAACCGAAAGCCATACCCGACAATCCCACACCAAACGAAATGAGATAATAAATCCCTTTTTGAAACGGAGAGTTCGTGAGAGATCCCGTCACGCTACGCAACATAGTCCATGGAGCAAAAGTGGTGCAAATAATCATTATGATATAAACAAGCAGTATACAACCTGCCAATATCAACGCACGTTTTTCCTTACGGGAAATGGGCTTTCCTCTTTTCACTATCCTCCCCAACGTACCCCATACCCCGGAATGAACCGTAATGCCGAACCCTAAAAAAAGCATCATTACTATGCCCAATGCCGGTGTCTGGACAAAATTCCCCATAGCATGCCTCAATTCCCACCGGATTCCTTCGGGACTGAGCAGGCTTTGCACCTTCCCCAGCCCATAAATACTTCCTATCCATGAGAACAAGGCTACAGCTACCGTCAGCAGAAAAAACACAGTAGCGGTATGAGGAAAATAATATTTACTCTTCATCCGGTTCCAAATTATCAATGTCAAGAATCCGCAACTCGAAAGCACGGGTCACCAATCGACAGGCATTGACACCACTTCTTTCATCCAATGTGAACAAACGGTTTATCAATTCATTCTGACGCTTCTCTATGGATTTGACCCCGAAAGGCATCCCTTTCAGATTAGTAATCATTTCTTTGGTATACCCCAAGGCCAGATGGCGAAGCAAACGCTCATCATATTCATCAATATCATAATTAATGACAGCTTCCTGCCTGCGCTGTTCCTGAGCCACCGACTGCTTGAAACGTGCCACTATTTTCTCCAGAATGGGATAATTGAAAACCAGTTTCTTGCCATCCATCACCGCCTGTACATCTGTGGCAGTCAGCAACTCTCCCGTCTTCAGGATTATACCATCCGCACCCGCATTCAGCGCATCCACCCATAACTTTTCGTTCAATACCTCACCAGTAAAAATCAGCACCTTCATATCCGGATAGTTCTTCCGTAAAGAAGAACAGATTTCCACACCGATGGTAGTCGATCCCCCCAAGCCCAAGTCCAATAAAACCATATCGGGCAACTGCACTTTCAGCAATTCCCAAAACTCATTCTCAGTCATAGCCGTTCCGATGACTTCCGCATTCGGAATTTCGTGTCTGAATATCTCTTCCGTTCCTTTTAATTCCAGTTTGACATCCTCTACAATGATGACTTTAAATCTATTATTCTCCATAATATGCATTGTTTTTTTACATTCTACATTCAACGGGCAGGCAGGGTGAACCATACGGTGAACCCTCCTTCAGCGGCAGGCTGCGCATTGATACGGCAACCGCGTCTTCCGGCAAATTCATCATGGTCACGAATCACCTGCTTACAAATAAGGTATTCCGTACCGGTCAGAACTCCTTCCTGCCCCTGCTTCATACGAGACAGATGCGGGTAGAACAACAAGTTCAACTCCTCCTGCGACTTTTCGCGACGCGTATCGCGGAAATCAAACCGCACAAAATCCTTATCCTTATAAATACACAATTCCAAAATACCATCCACCTCGTATGATAGCGCTTCATCTATTAAATTCTCCAACATAAACTTCAGCTGAATGACATCTCCCAATACGGAAACATGTTCCACCTCCGTCCTCAGTTCTACCCGATGCGGCATACGTTTTCCAGCACGTTTTATATACCGTACCGCATAATCGGCCAGTTCGCCGGCTTTCACAACACCTCTGCGGAAAGTAATTTCTTCCAACTGACGTGCGGCGCATGAACTCAGCAAAGTAAATATATCCTTATAATAACTGATCAACTCACCAATCGTTTCTACTTGCACAGCTTCGTTTTCTCCAGCCTGACGGGTGTTCAACCTGTCGATAATCTGTTTTATCCGGTTAGGATAATAGATTGTCTCATGCTTAATGGTTGACAAGCAATTGTCCAATACCAGATTTTGCACATGCAACTGGTTTTCCTCCCGTATGGCTCGGCGCGCATCATCCTGCGCACTTTCTATATCCCGATATTTCTGCGCCATCAGTACCACTGCATTATATACAATGATGGCTACATATCCGGCCACAAGCTCCAGCATCAAGCGGTCGTCCTCACGCTCCACAGGCAAAGCGATTTTCAATGCCAGCACACCCGTGCAACGATTCTCGTTACCTGCTTCCACCCACAAGGGCAAACATTTTACCCTATCTTTCTCACGCCAATAAGGTGTCTTCGCGTCAAAACTACGAGCCATCATCTCACGCATTTCTTCATTCTCATCCTCCACCGGTGAAAAAGCATAATTCAAGCTGTGGTTGTCTTCACTATAAACCGCTACGCCCAACACATCAACGGGCAGCAACTCATTTACCGTTTCAAACATATCCTTGACCAGACTTGCAGCAATATCCCGGTCGGCTCTTCCGTCAAGCAAAGAGGCCGAAAACACCTGCTTGTTGATTTCCAACACCTGTTCCAAGTTATAACGATAAATCAAACGGTGGCGGAAATACAGAATATAATATCCCACCAGCAATACCAACAAAATAACCACACAAAGAATGATAGCCACCGTCTTATTATTGGCAGAAAGCTGCATCTGGCGGCAATATTGCTCCAATGAGATGTCCTCACTGATCTGTTTGTACAGCGCCGTATAAGCATTATTGTTATAACGATAAGCCTCCAGATTACCTAAAGCCAAAAAGGCGACTGCTGCCTCGTTGCGAACATCCAGCAAGGCATAGTAATCGGTATCAAAATGCCGGTTGAACCAATCTAAATCCGCTGCTACCCCCTCTCCTTCCAATTCCAACAAAGGCCCTTTGCTGCCCGAATACATAATATAATGCTTATTCAAACAATATAGAGCACTGTCCGCATAACACAATGCCTGTTGATATAATCCATCAATGTTACAATTGTAAACATCGTATGCATATTCATTCGCAACAGCCAATAATTTATCATATCGCTGAATGGAATCATTGACAGTGAGCTGTTCCGCTTTCCCATCTTTCTCCCTCCCCTCATTACATCCTGCCAGGACAGGAAGAAAAGCGACCAACACCAACATCAACGTTTTGCGCACTCCTTTGGGCAAACGGAAATAGAAACGGCTGCCTTTCCCCAATTCACTTTCTATCCGGAACAGGCAGACCCGGAATATCTCATTGGTCTTCTTATATTTATCAATAATGCCTTTGCAATTCATCAAACCGAAACCGTGACCTTTATTCTTCTGCAATTCGCTGACATTTTCGCTGGTCTGCAATCCGATTTTACCCGAATCATAAACTTTCTCACTCAGAATACGCTCCACATCTTCCTGTGAAAGTCCCGGACCGTCATCTTTCACCGAAATCTCCACGTAAGATTCCGTTTCCTGCGCATAAACAGAAACATTTCCTCCCGGCTGCGTATATTTACGGGCGTTTTCCGTCAATGTATTTATCATGAAAAGCGTCAGAGCCTTATCCGCTTTCACAATGGCGGCAGTCGGCTCTATGGTCAGAGTCTGTTGTTTCATCTCGAAAGTCTTACGCCCTTTTACCAGTACATCAAAAAGGGAATTCAACTCAAAATTCTCTATATTCAAACTCAGTGTCCCCTGCCGCATCTTAATCCATAAGGCCAAAATATCATTATACTCATTGATACGGGTAATCAGTTCGTCGATATAACGGTATTTGCTTTCTTTTATTTCTTCGTTCTGAATGTAGTTGTGTGCGGTTAGTTTATGCACTTCATTCATGATTCGGTCTATATAAGGCATAATGCCTGTGACAATAAACAGACAGGCTTTCTTCACCAGATTCTGCCGTTTATTCTCCGCCAAATGCTGTTCATGGACATATTGCTCCTTTTCCAGCCGTTTCCGTTCATCGCCCAACGAAATAAAAGCCAGTCCATTCTCCAGTGTCCACGAAATGTAAGGTGTAATGACCCTCATCAGTGCTTTATCATCTTTCTTCATTTTGTGCTCCGAATACAGGTGCACCTCGCCCAAAGGTTGTTCCCTGCCCGGAATATTCAAGATAAAACTTGTACAAATCCCTTGCCCCGGCACCTCATTCCCCTCTCCATTTTCAGCCACAATACGGAAGTCCGTCGCTCCCACCAACGAAAGGATATCCTCTTTCACCGAGGCAACTACCGCTTTTGTCACATCCTCTATCTCCCCCGCATCAATGGGTACGGAAGCCGTTATCTTACGGCATATTTCCAAAGTACGTTTCAACTTATCAATATAAAGAGCATTCCGCACACGCCATCTTTTATTCAATATCCAAAATAGAATGATAAGGACAACGATACCAATCACCACTACCACCAGAAGTCCGTTCAAGGCTTCCGATTCCTTCTCCAACGCATTATAACGACTCTCCAATTCTTTGTCCTGGCGGGTGTAGTCCAAAATATCCAGATAAATATTACGATTATAATCCGACTGGGGTTTCATTCCTAACGCTGCATATGTTACACTCAATTGTTCACGGAAACGGGCAATCCATTCGGGAACACTTTTTATACCATCGTCATTAATCCATTCCAGTTCAATGGAAGTGGTAGCCATGGGAACATACGGACGTAGCCTGTCCATGGTATCCGTACAATGGTAATATTTCTCGTGATGCCGATTGACGTACCCCAGTGCTTCCGACAAGTAATGCAGCGCGTCTTCATACCTGCCTTGCTCGTTGCTGCACGACGCCAAAGTGCGGTATGTACCCGAAATCTGATACAAATCTCCATATTTTTTGAACAAATCCAAAGCCTGCCAGGCAAAACGCATGGTCAATTCCTCCCACGACAAGTCCTCGCTATTGATGGCACGCATCACATTGGGACGCCTTTCCATTATCAAATCGAAATTTTTCCTCTCTTTCAGCAATTCTGCCATTGCCTGAGATGCATTCGCCTCGAAATAGACATACCCGTATTCCCTGCTGATACCCAGACATTCTATCAGATAGTTAAACTCACCCAATACCACATCCTGCGGTGTATCCGCTTCATACATACCGCCAGACCCTTTCATATAATAATAATAGAGCAATTGGGCAGTATCACTTTCCAGCGCCTCGTCTACTTTTATTTCATTAATCGCCTCCAAAGACTGCTGTTCCTGCTGCAAATAATAGTAATAGATGGCAGAAGCAATGGAAAACTCGGAACGGGCATAATTAAGCCGCTCCAGCTCTCCGGGATCGGTTATAGCAGAACGGTCATCACTGATACGCTTCATACGCCGTAACGCACTGTTACGATAATCATAGAACTCCTTGTTCATGGCGGTACGCTGACAAATTTTCATCATACCGATATCTGCTATCAAACATTCCAATTCATTGTTTGATTCCTCATATACGCGAAGAAAAAGATCTTCGGCTTTTTCAAAGTCCATGTGGATAAAGGCGCAGAAACCCTGATTATTCAATGCCCCGGCACGCAGGGAGGGGAATCCATCCGCCAGTTTGTAGGCGTCATGCGCCGCTTTACACGCTGTGTCCAAATTTTTATAGCGCATACGATAAGAAAGCAAGTTCAAAGAATCCGCCTGACGGTATATAGCCATATCCTTCTTCTTTTCACAAGAAAAGAAAGTCCCTGCTATAATCAATAAAACCGCCCATACAGGCAATAGACACATATTCTTCATAAACATCCCTTCTCCTTTAGGTTAACCACCCACCAATAAAAATACAAAAATATCAATTATCCCCCGAAATAAAAGCAAAACCTGGTAGAAAATAAGAAAGCCACCCCGAAGGATGGCTTATAAAAATCTTTAAAAGACGAATGAAGGATTATTTAGAAGCTTCCAAAGATGCTTTTCTAAATTCTTTCATCAGTTTTTCCAATTCCAATGATGCTTTACGTGCGCGTGTTCCTGCAGCTTTGTTACCTTTTTCAATCTGCAATGCTGCATCAGACATAAAAGCTTCGTTCAATTCTTTGATTTTAGCAATTAATTCGTTCATGTTCTTTTTTTTATAAATTATAAAACGGTTCAAATTAAATTCTTTTTTGGCAATAAATCTCCTATCCATCTCTTTTTTTACGATTTTTCAACAGTTGATCCTCGTTTACAGGGTATTTCAATCCATAACAGGCAATATTAAAACGCCCTCTTGAATTTACAAACGATTATCAGCTGAAAATATAAACAATCACTCCGGTTATCAACACATACGCCAATGCATATGGAATGGCGGATTTTAGGATTTCTCCTTCTTTTCCCTGTTGGTTTCCGGCAGAAGTGGCAATAGCGATACTTTGCGGAGAAATTATTTTTCCACCTGTCGCCCCCACCGTATTGGCTGCCGACAACCAGTCGGGACTTACTTGAATATGCCCGGCCACATTAGCCTGTAATTTGCCGAACAAAATATTTGAAGAAGTGTCACTGCCCGTAATAAAGGTACCCAGGCAACCTATAACAGGGGCAAACAACGGATAAAGACTTCCTGTAGCAACTGCCAAAGCAGTGGCTATAACTGAAATCATACCTGCCGTATCCATGATAGTGGACAAACTCACCAGACAAATTACCGTGATAAAAGTTTTCTTTAACTGCTTTACCGTATTCCAGAGTACAGCAAACAGCTCCCATATCTTGGCTCCCTGTATCAGCCCGCCGACAAACGTGCCTACAAAAAGTAAAACTCCCGCATGGGTCAGCCAAGAAACCGTATAATTCATAGTTGAATCATTAATCGGAAGACTGATACGAGTCACCCAATTATTTTCAAGTGTTGTACGTAAACCGGGAAACAACGGACTAGTCAGAACAATCAAGAACAAGATAAGAAGATAGATACTCCACGCATTCAGTACCTCTAGCCCTTTCAATGTGCTTTTCCTTGCTTTTTCCTCTTTAGAAGCAGTCAGTTTGCCATAGGCCACAATAACAATGATGGATAAAATACTTCCAATAATAGCCGGAGATTCCGCCCCCATATAACGGGCGGCAACATACTGGCTGCCTAACGACACACCACCGACCAACAAAGACAGGAAGATATTTTTAGGTAAGGATCTTAACTTCGGATCGGTCAGGAACAGCAATACGAAAGGAATGAGAAACATCAGTACCGAAAGCTGCAACACGACATTGGCGCTTAGCACCAATACATCCAGATTCGTTTCTTTCGCCAATACCAAGACCGGTGTACCAATAGCCCCAAAAGCAGTAGCCACACTATTGGCAATCAAACTGACTGTTGCCGAAAAGACCGGTTTGAATCCGAGACTGACAAGAATCGCCGCAGGTATAGCCACTGCCGTACCAAATCCTGCCATAGCTTCAAGCAAGCCGCCAAATCCCCATGTCAACAGCAATACCTGAATACTTTTATCGGTAGAAATAGAAGAAAACTGTTGCTTGATAATCTCCATTTTTTCAGTCTTCAATAAAACATTATAGCTGAATATCGCCATCAAAATAATAATCAGAATAGGAGAAACAGCTTTCAATGCACCATACAGAAAAGAAGACAGCAAATCGTTTACCGGAAAATGAAAGCCGAAAAAAGCAATCAGCATAGTAACGACAAGGGAAATCACACTACTTTTGTCACCGGACATTTTAAAAAACGCCATCAGGATAATCAATAACAATACCGGAATAATAGCAAGGACTAGATTCATAACCATTGTATTTAAGTTAAAGAAACGGTATCCATAAACTCTTTAAATTAAGCCTTTGAAATCCCACTTCCGCAAAGATGCTTTTTTTAATAACAAAAAAGAATCCTATTTGGATTAATGATCTATCCTTTTTTATCAGTAAAAATAAAGTAATGCCAGAAGCCTGTATAATGTATCTTTACACAAACCTCCGGCATACACTTTTTATCTATATATTGATTTTATATTGTAGTAATATTCCTTATTCTATATATAGTATATCTTATTAAATTCCAGCTAATGCCTGATCCAAATCGGCCAGCAAATCATCTATATGTTCCGTACCTATTGATAAACGCACTGTCCCCGGATAAATACCCTGTTCCGCCAATTCTTCCGCATTCAACTGGGAGTGAGTGGTACTGGCAGGATGGATAACCAATGACTTCACATCGGCGACATTGGCCAATAAAGAAAAGATTTCCAAACTATCGATGAAACGATGTGCTTCTTCCTGACCACCTTTCACTTCGATAGTGAAAATAGAACTAGCTCCATTGGGGAAATAACGCTGATACAGAGCATGGTCAGGATGTTCCGGCAAGGAAGGGTGATTTACTTTCTTGATCTTCGGATGATTTTTCAAATGCTCCACCACTTTCAACGCATTCTCTACATGACGTTCCACACGCAATGAAAGTGTCTCCAATCCCTGCAACAGAATAAAAGCATTAAACGGACTGATAGTTGCACCGGTATCACGCAATAAAATAGCACGAATACGGACAGCATAAGCAGCCGGACCTGCCGCCTCTACAAAACGCACCCCATGATAGCAAGGATCCGGTTCTGTCAGTTGAGGGAATTTACCTGATGCCACCCAGTCAAATTTACCTGAATCAACAATCACGCCACCCAGTGAAGTTCCATGGCCACCAATAAATTTTGTAGCGGAATGTACCACAATATCTGCTCCGTGCTCGATGGGACGAATCAGATAAGGAGTACCAAAAGTGTTATCAATAATCAAAGGTATGTGATGGCGATGTGCTATTTCCGCCACAGCCTCTATATCTATAATATTCGAATTAGGATTCCCCAAAGTCTCGATAAACACCGCCTTTGTATTCTCCTGAATAGCTTTCTCAAAATTAGAAAGATCACCAGGGTCCACAAATGTAGCAGTCACACCATAAGTCGGCAACGTATGCGCCAGCAGGTTATAAGTACCTCCGTAAATAGTCTTTGCAGCTACAACATGATCACCTGCACGAGTAATGTTCTGAAACGCATAAGTAATGGCAGCAGCCCCGGAAGCTACCGCAAGTCCTGCCACTCCCCCTTCCAATGCAGCCACACGTTGTTCAAAAACACCTTGTGTGGAATTAGTCAGACGCCCATAAATATTACCCGGATCTTGTAAACCAAAACGTGCGGCTGCATGTGCCGAGTTATGAAATACATAAGATGTAGTCTGATAAATAGGAACTGCACGAGCATCCGTAGCCGGGTCTGGCTGTTCCTGTCCTACGTGAAGTTGTAATGTTTCGAAATGTAATTTTTTTGTAGCCATAATCTTTATCTTTTTAGAGTTATATATTTCTGTTTTTACCTGTTGCAAAGGTATTAAAGGCAGTTATATCAAACAAGATATACTAAAAATAAAGAAAATAGAGCTACAATTATCACTATTTATAGAACAAATATTCTATTTACAAACGGATTATTACCTCCTGAAAGAAAATTATTCTTTGGCGACATCTAACAAAATAAAGTGACGGCCGATTCACATCGACCGCCACCAGACAATTAATACACACAATACGATTAATACAAAAAATCACTCATGATCATGATCATGTTCCGTTTCAGTACCTCCATCCGCACTCAAGACAATATTACGAGCCACTTCTGTCTGATTGCCCGCCGCATCGGTACACCATACCATCAGATGATAATCTCCGGGAGCAGCATCGGCCGGAATAACAATATCATGATGATGTACTTTTGTATTCTTCAAACCGGAAACATCATATACCTTGTCAAAAGTAAAAGCTGTGTTTTTCTCTCCGGCTGCCCGGGAATCATGTCCGTGGTGGTCAAAATTATTATGAATATTGATTTTATACGATCTCAACATCACATCATCTGACAGATTCATTTCAAAATGTACCCCTTTCCCATTACCAATTTTCAACACCGCTCCCTCTTCGGGTTCTATCAAATCGATCACGGGCTTTGTTACATCCCCTTTTTCATCATTATCACACGCAGGCAGACAAACAGAGCATATAGCCAAAAGGCTGATTACAAGAAAATAAAATTTTGTTTTCATTTTAATAATTGTTTAAATGGTACTTTAATCGAAATCTGAAAGCTTCTTCCCGGTTCAGGGATTTCCACTTTCCTATAAAAACTCAAATGATTGTAATATTTCACATCCGACAAATTACGAATGCCCAAAGATATTTCAATATCCGCCTTGGCCATAGGTATATGAATACTTCCACCCAGATGAATCAAACAAGCTCCGGGTGTGCGGTCTTCATTCCTCGCTATACGGTTCTGCGAAGCTATACTTTGAAGTTCAGCATACAACTGAAAATCTTTTTTATTCCATGTCAGAATATTACGCATGGATACAGGAGGTGAAAAACTTAAAGCCGTATGTTCGTCACGATTATAAGTATAGACATACTCACCGACTAAACGATAATTAAAATGGCGTAGAAAATCCATATTGAAATTTATCTCACCACCCATGAACAAAGCACGTGCGCCACTATATTGATAAATCTGTCCAGCATGGGGCAATACAGACCATTCTCCCATAGGGCGCAAATAAATATAATTATCAAACCAACTGGCAAAAGATGAAACAACCAGTTCCATTTTTTTATAAGCCAAGGTATAGGAAGCATCAATCTGCCATCCTTGTTCCGAAGAAAGAGTGGCATCCCCTTTTTCATGACGGAAAGTTCCGTGATGCACTCCGTTGGATGCTAATTCATTGACTCCCGGCAAACGGAAGCTACGTCCCACATTCATCTTCAGAAGATGACCGGCAGCGGGTGTCCACACTACTCCCGCCGAACAGGAATAATTACCATAAGCCCTGTCCACCGGATAACTTCGCCAACGATATGCCTGTATTACCTCTTCTTCATATCCCTGTCTGTGCAGATACTCCACCAAATAAGGATCTTCGAATGCCGTTATATCAATCCTTCCCCGATCATAACGTATCCCACCAGTTACAGACAACTGATTATCCAATCGGAAAGTCGTCAGCCAAAAAGCTCCGGTAGTAAAACGCTTGTATTCCGGTAGCAGAAAAGAATATCCGCCAATCGCATTTTTCTGTATCTGCATATTCCACCCTGCCATATGCTCCCAGGAAGAAGAACTGGACAACCGCAGCTTCAAAGAGGAGCTGAATGTATGCAGTTTGAACACCAGTTCCCTATCCGGATCCTTTGCAGGCATCACCTGAGTGTCATAATGGGTATGGAAAGCACTCCATTCCTCCCGATGATTGAACTGATAGCCGAAATCACCTGAAAGTTGTATCCCATTCCAAAGATACTGTTGATGCGTGGTTACTTTAAGATGGTTCACTTTGCTATAAGGCAATTCAATATTACGGCTGTTCTCATCATCCTCCAAACGGGAAATATCAGGAATGCCATGAGCACCGGGAAAGAAGCCCATCTTCTGATAAACATTGCTCACAGCAATATTCATCTGATAAAACCTCTTTCTATAATCTCCCATGACAGAAACATTGCGCTCGAACCCAGCGGTGTTTTTCAGCTTACGACCGTAAACAGGCACCAACTGGGTAAGATATACAATGGTATCGACCGGTACATGATAATCTCCATAGTGCTGTTCTGAAAAACGTACTCTGACCAGCCATGCATTCTTCTCAATACCTAGCATCAGTGAACCGCCCACAGTGCCGTTCACTGATTTTCCCAATAAGGCAGCCTCACCAAAAAATCGGTTCTCTTTTTGTGGAAGCAAAGGAAGGATTTCGATGACACCTCCCATCGCATCACTGCCGTAGAGCAGTGAAGACGGACCTTTCAGAATCCGTACCTCGTCTACATTAAAAGCATCAATTTCCAGTCCATGGTCGGCCCCCCATTGTTGCCCCTCTTGTTTTATTCCATTTTCGGATACGGCAATACGGTTGAATCCCAAACCACGAATCATAGGTTTGGAGAATCCCGCACCAATATCCATCGAGTGTACACCGGGAACATTTTTCAAAGTCTGTACCAAATTACCGGTAAAATGCCGGTTCAAATAATCTTTCTGAAACAACTCGAGTGTCAGGGTAGTCTTTTTCTCCTGAGCATGTCGGTAAGATCCAGTCACCACCACTTCGGATAAATCCACACTTTTAATCGTATCAGAAACTACCTGTGCATTTGAAAACAAGGTAAAAAACATTCCCAGCGTACCCGAAACATATCTGATACGCATAAATTACAATCATTTGATGTTGTGAATAAATAAAAGATACTATGTGAATCAGCAAACGGGAGGTGCACGCAGATAATAAGGATAAGATTTAACCTGACAAACCTTATCCACTGTTATTTCCGGCTGATAATCAAAAACCGGAAGAACAATATGAAGTTGTAATGTTTCAACTTGTGTAAAAGGTGAAAGTGTGAAATTGCACACGGGACACTGATGAGAGGAATCATGAGAATTCCCACTATCAGAATGGCAAACGGCATCTTCTTCATGGTGGTGAAAAGTCTTCACCATGAAAAATGGCATAAGCGTCATTAACAACAGCCATGCTATAAAAATCCTGCCTTTTGCGTTTTCTCTCATTTTTGTGTTCAGTAAGACCACTACAAAAATAGAAACAAATAACAAACTCACAATAACATTTTATATTTATTATTAGTTTCATCCACTTTTTACCTACAAATGGGTATGTATACAAAACCGAGGTAACTTCCCAGTCACCTCGGTCACGACAGATCTTTATTTTCTAGAACAGCCTACAATCCGGTCATCCTAAAAAAGAGTAACTACTCCGTAAATAACAGCGGCCAATATTCCACTGACAGGAATAGTCAACACCCAAGCCGTCATCAGGCTTCTTGTTATTCCCCATCGGACGGCTGAAAGACGCTTAGTAGCACCCACTCCGATAATAGCTCCTGTAATGGTGTGGGTTGTACTTACAGGTATTTTCAAATATTCTGTCAGATACAATGTAAATGCGCCAGCAGTTTCCGCAACAACTCCCTCCAAAGGAGTTACTTTGGTAATCTTAGTTCCCATGGTTTTCACAATCTTCCATCCGCCTGACATCGTTCCTAAAGAAATGGCAGTAAAACAAGAAAATGCCACCCAATCCGGCAAATCATTGATACTATTTATTCCCATTCCTAACCCTTCCGAATGAGCAGCGATCAGGGCAGCAGCAATAATACCCATTACCTTCTGGGAATCATTCAGTCCATGCCCTATACTGAACAAAGCCGAAGAAACAAGCTGCAATTTCTTAAACCACATCTCAGCCGTATTCGGATGTGCACGACGACAAATGTGAAGGACAAGCAACGTAAATCCAAAAGCAACAACCATCCCTATAAATGGTGCCAAAAAGATAAAAACAGCAATCTTCAAAATAATATTGAGCTGAATGGCATCAAAACCATGAGCCATAATAGCAGCACCGGCAAAACCTCCGATCAGCGTATGCGAAGAAGAAGAAGGAATCCCCTTCCACCATGTAAACAGATTCCAGACAATAGCTGCAATAACCCCCGAAAGAATAATCGGCAAGGAAATATACTGTTCCACTACTGTCTTGGATACAGTATTGGCTATTCCGAACCCTCCGATTATACATTTAGCAATAAAGAATGCAACAAAATTAAAAAATGCCGCCCATATCACCGCTTGGAACGGAGTAAGAACCTTGGTTGACACAATGGTGGCTATTGAATTGGCTGCATCATGAAATCCGTTAATATAGTCAAAAATCAAAGCCAAAGTAATAATAATCACTAATAATTCCATATTGTACCTTCTGCTTTTATGCGTATTTCACAATCAGGTTTCTCAAGATTTTTCCTACCCGTTCTGCCGCATCGGTCGTTTTCTCCAATTCATGCATTATCTCCTTGATCTTAATCAGTTCTATGCAATCCTTTTCTTCCTCAAATAGTTTCTTAACAAAGAGTTCATATACATCATCCGCCTGATTCTCTATGTCATGCAATTTTGTACAACATGCTCTTAATTCAGTAGGCTTTTTACGGAAAATTTCCAATTCGTCCATTGCCTTACTTATATAAACAGCCGCTTGCTGTATCAACAAACTTAACTCTTTTCCACTATTAGCAATGGGATGGGGATTATAGATCGTGATACGTTTGGCGCAACTGTTAATCCCATCTATTACATCATCCATAGTTGATGCCAAATCGTGAATATCCTCACGATCAAAAGGGGTTATGAAAGTTTTTCCCAATTCGTCAAAAATTAAATGAGTCTGCTTGTCACCTTCACGTTCCATATCTTTGATGCGTTTGTAATAGTCCTCTCTCTCTTCCGGCTTATCATGCTGCATGCTTTCTACCAATAAATCCGATGATGAGGTCAGGATTTCAGACAAACGTTTCAACATAGGGAAAAACTTAGGTTCTTGAGGTGTAAATCGACTAAAAAAAGAATTTTTCATAAATGTAATTTGAATAAATTGTTTTTGATATGTTTGATTTTAGTAATGGCGAGTTTTCCACTTATTCCTGCCTACTTCTATAACGGCAGGCAATATAGAAACGACAATAATAGCCACAATCAGCAATTTCAGATTTTTCTGTACAAATGGAAGATCACCGAAAAAATAACCGGCATAACAGAAAATACCAACCCACAAAGCTCCCCCTATCAGATTATACACCATAAAATAATAATAATGCATTTTGCCCATACCTGCTACAAAAGGAGCAAATGTACGGACTATAGGTACAAAACGGGCGAGAATGATGGTCTTTCCTCCGTATTTTTTATAAAATTCATGTGTTTTTTCCAAATGACTTTGCTTAAATATACGGGAATCGGGATTATTGAAAAGTTTATTTCCAAAAAAGTGTCCTATCATATAATTACAGGAATCGCCCAACACAGCTGAAAGAAATAAAACCAAAGCGAGAATATTAACTTCCAAAGGCATATCGGGCAAAGCCGAAATAGCTCCCGCGACAAAAAGCAAAGAATCTCCGGGGAGGAATGGAGTGACAACCAATCCCGTTTCGCAAAAAATGATTATAAACAGTATGACATAAGCCCAAGTATGATATTCTTGAACAATATCTATCATATATTGGTCAATGTGAAGTATAAAGTCCAATAAAAATTCCATTATATATTAGTTATTAACATATAACACCGTTCATAAAAGAAACAAGCATCCACCCCAGTTCCCATTATGAAAATATAAAAACAAAAAAATGTAAGATATAAAAAACAGACCTTGCCGAGAAGAAAAAATAAACTAAATAAGAATACGCCTCAACTGATAAATATAGTATTCACAGGAATATTGAGTAAAATAAAGAATAGGTGAAAAAGAAATTTGCTTTTCTTCAGGAAGAAGTACTTTCAAGAATCTGGCCAACTTGGCTATGACGGAAGCAGAGGAATGAGTTCGCAGAATTTTAGAAGAGCAAAAAAAAAAGAGGTAGCTGCCCCGCCGATACCGACTTTATAAAAATGGTAGCTTTCATTATTTATCTCTTTTTTTTCCTGCCCATTATTACTTTCAGATATGTTACACAACGCCACCGCACTGTTTTCCAAACCAACTGTACGAACCACATCGTGCTCCTGTCCGCTATCAAATGCGGAACCAAAGCCCGCCAACAGGCATACGCCTAACAAGATATAAAAAAGATATATATACTTTGTCATAGCAACTGCAAAGATAAAAAGTATTTTTGAGAGATAAAATCATTCTGCCCTTTTCTTGCATTCTCCGACAAAAAAAGAATATAACCCTGTACTACATTTCCCGAAAATTTCTCCGAAATCTAAGATAAATGCAATATATTTGTATTGACAGATATGAAAATAATATCAACCTCTTGAAAGAATATTATTCTATGAGTACTTTAGAGAAACTTGACAAAGTAGATTTGCAGATACTACGTACCTTGCAAGAAAATGCCCGACTGACCACCAAAGAACTGGCTGCACGGGTAAGCCTTTCCTCCACTCCGGTGTTCGAACGCCTCAAACGATTGGAAAATGGAGGATATATAAAAAAATATATCGCTGTATTGGACGCTGAGAAACTAAACCAAGGCTTCGTGGTATTTTGCAGTGTCAAGCTAAGAAGACTGAACCGGGACATTGCTGCGGAATTTACACGGATAATTCAGGATATCCCTGAAGTAACAGAGTGCTATAACATATCAGGCAGTTATGACTATTTGCTTAAAATACACTCCCCTAATATGAAGTATTATCAGGAATTTATCCTCAATGTCTTGGGCACGATTGACAGTTTGGGTTCACTGGAAAGCACCTTTGTAATGAATGAAGTAAAACATGAATATGGGATTCACATTTAAGTAAATCCCATCCATCCTCTCTCATCAATACCATTTTTTACGCTTAAAATAGAAGTAGATAACTGCTACTAGTATCAACATCAATGTCCATGCAAATACATAGCCATACCGCCATCCCAGTTCAGGCATCCATTGGAAATTCATTCCCCAGATTCCTGCCAGAAAAGTCAACGGAATAAATATAGTAGAAACAACAGTCAGCTGTTTCATGATGCTGTTCATCCGTCGGTCATTATTGGAAAGGTAAATATCTACCAAAGCTGAAATCATGTCACGGCAACCATCTAAAGTTTGCAATACAAACTGCAAATGATCATTGACATCATTAAAGAAAGGACGGCTTGCTTTGTGCAACAAATCATTATCGATCGGATGCAACAACTTGCTGATTTCCTCCTTTAATGGTAAAATACATTTCTTTATTACACGAAAATTACGGCGGTATTGCTGTATATTTTCAATACCGAGCATATCAGCCTGTTCCGGCGAAAGCAATTGCTCTTCTAAATCCTCTAATCCGTCTTCCAATTCCGAAATGATGGATATAAAGCTGGCCATCACACTGTTTAGAATAACACTGAGCAGGAAATCAGACTGCCGGCTACGTATTTTCAACACATTCTTTTCCAATGCCGTATTTATATCATTCAGAAAGTCTGTTTCCTTTTCCATAAAAGTCAACAGATAATTTCCACCTTGCACAATGGCTATTTGTTGTGGTACATAGCCATCATCATTAGAAAAAAGTAACTTCAAAATCACTACATTATATGTATCATGCTGTTCTATCTTGGTCTGATGGTCGGAGTTCAAAATATCTTGTATCGTCAAAAAGTCGACATTAAAATTCTGACAGACATGCTGTATGACCTCCGTATTCTGAAAGCCATGAATTTGTATCCAGTTTATAGCATTCTTATTCAAATAAGGGATTAAACTATCTATATCTTTCCCATCCTTCATACAAATACTTTCAGCATTATAACTGCACAAATGCAGATGCGTAGGGGTACAACTGACACCAATATAAGCAAGTTGCTCACTTAGTAAATTATTCTTCGCCATAGTTTCAGTAATGAATAGTACAAATATAATTCTTTTTTAAAAGTTCAACCGTGTTCTCTACAAAAAAGAAAAGATTCCCCCTAGTTTTCAAACTGATCCATACCTTTTCAAACCATAGTACGACCATCATAAATTATTTTGAAGAACGATTGACAAATGCTTCAGCGGAGTCGTTCAATGCTAAAATCAAAGCTTTTCGAAGCC
>ERZ780229.274-NODE-274-length-20059-cov-2.19701_pt1 | contig 20059 bp, 10 predicted proteins | sample MGYA00510974_ERZ780229 | MGnify/ENA primary metagenome ERZ780229 (study PRJEB29588, sample SAMEA2151034) | human gut metagenome | biome: human gut; feature: human-associated habitat; material: faeces | place: Denmark | collected 2008/2010 ... | reverse complement strand
TGGCAGCTTTTTCCTGGGCACCGAGGGCGCGTTTGTACTTCTGCACCAGTTTGGCATTGCGCGGGCGGCAGGGAGCGGCACTTCCGTTTACGGTGATGACTATGGGCAGGGGAGCCTCAACGGTTTCCACACCCCCGTCGATATGACGTTTCACGGTAATTTTCTTGGCGGCTTTGTCCACGTTCAGAATCTCTTCTGCGTAGGTCACTTGCGTCAGCCCCAGCTTTTCGGCAACCTGCGGGCCTACTTGGGCGGTATCGCCGTCGATGGCCTGGCGTCCGCCGATGATGACGTCATAGTCGCCTATCTTCTTGATGGCTGTGGCAAGGGCATACGAAGTGGCAAGCGTATCGGCACCTGCAAAGGCGCGGTCGGTCAGCAGATAGCCGTTGTCGGCACCACGGTAAAGTCCTTCACGAATAACTTCGGCTGCACGTCCCGGTCCCATGGTCAGGATGGTAACGGTGGAGCCCGGATGTTCATCTTTCAGTCGGAGAGCCTGCTCAAGAGCGTTCAGGTCTTCGGGGTTGAAGATGGCAGGGAGTGCCGCGCGGTTGATGGTTCCGTCGGCTTTCATGGCATCTTTCCCAACATTGCGTGTGTCGGGAACTTGTTTTGCCAATACAACAATTTTCAAACTCATGCTATTAATTATTAGTATTAGTATTTCTTTGTATGTCAGTGCCGGGAATAGGAGTAGTAGAATCCTGCTACTGAAATTGGCCGGTTAACTCATTATCAGCCTGCAAATTTACGGAAAGAGTTGGGTTTGACAAGAAAATGGGGTGAAAAATGCACAAGTTGAGGGATTTTGCGCAAATATCAGTTGGCTCTATATCTGTAAAAAAGGTAATAAAACCGGTAATTTATCTACCTTTCCGTTCCTGTTTCCTCTGTACTTTTGCAGCGTCCGGATGAGGCCTGCACGACGGGCGGCATCGGATAAACAAGCATCGCTACTTAAATGTTATTATAGAATATGTATATTGAAAAAGTAAATTCCCCTGCTGACGTGAAAAAGTTATCAGTCAGCGAGATGAACGGATTAGGTGGAGAAATCCGCCAGGTGTTGTTAAACAAGTTAAGCTCTCACGGAGGACACGTAGGTCCCAACCTGGGAATGGTAGAAGCCACCATAGCCCTGCATTACGTGTTCGATTCACCAACGGACAAGATAGTCTATGACGTGTCTCACCAAAGTTATACCCATAAGATATTGACAGGCCGCCGGGCAGCGTTTATGAATGCGGACGAGTATGACGAAGTCTCCGGATATTCCGAACCGTCGGAAAGTGAGCATGACTTTTTCGTTATCGGGCATACCTCTACCTCCGTCAGTCTGGCAAGCGGACTTGCCAAGGCGCGTGACCTGAAGGGGGAGGCGGGTAATGTGATTGCCGTCATCGGCGATGGCTCGTTGAGTGGAGGTGAAGCCTTCGAAGGATTGAATGTAGGTGCCGAACTGGGCACGAACTTCATCGTCATTGTCAACGATAACCAGATGTCCATTGCCGAGAATCATGGCGGGCTATACCGCAATCTGCAACAGTTACGCGAAACGGAGGGGCAGGCTCCCTGCAACTATTTTAAGGCAATGGGATATGATTATCTCTATGTGAAGGATGGCAATGACGTGGAGCAATTGATAGAGGCTTTCCGTGAAGTGAAGGACAAGAAGCATCCGGTTGTGGTACATATCAATACCTTGAAAGGTAAGGGATACAAATTGGCAGAAGAGCAAAAAGAACGTTTCCATTACAGTGTTCCGTTCGACCTTGAAACCGGCAATCTGACCGGTGAGTCTGGAGAGGGTGAAGACTATGCCGACCTTACCGCCGGTTATTTGTTGCAGGAGATGAAGAAAGACCCGACTGTGGTGGGCATCACCGCAGGTACACCTACGGTATTTGGCTTTACACCGGAGCGCCGCAAGGAGGCAGGGCGGCAGTTCATCGATATGGGCATTGCCGAAGAGCAGGCTGTTGCCATGGCTTCTGCCATTGCTGCCGGAGGTGGAAAACCGGTATTCGGGGTCTACAGCACCTTTATCCAGCGCGCCTACGACCAGTTGTCCCAGGATCTTTGTATCAACAATAATCCTGCACTGATTCTTGTCTTCTGGGGAAGCTTATCGAGTATGAATGATGTTACCCATCTTTGTCTTTTTGATATTCCGGTCATCGGTAATATTCCGAATATGGTTTATCTGGCACCTACTTGTCGTGAGGAGTATATGGCAATGCTGGAGTGGGGCATCCGTCAAACGGAACATCCGGTTGCCATTCGCGTGCCGGCCAATGGGGTTGTCCGCAGGAATGTAGAACCGGAGAAGGATTACGGCAAGACGCTGAACCGTTATGAGGTGTCCCATCGTGGAGAGAAGGTCGCCATATTGGGACTGGGCTCTTTCTATCAGTTGGGCGAAGCCGTGGCTGCCCGGTTGAAGGAAGAGAAAGGAGTGGATGCCACGCTTGTCAATCCTCGCTACATCACGGGTGTGGACGAGGCTTTGCTCGATGACCTGAAGCGCGACCATACACTGGTCATTACTCTTGAGGACGGAGTGCTGGACGGTGGCTTTGGCGAGAAGATTGCCCGTTATTACGGTCCGTCGGATATGAAGGTACTGAACTATGGTGTGAAGAAAGAGTTTATCGACCGTTACGATGTGGAGGAGCAGTTGAAGAAGAACCGGTTGACGGTTCCGCAGATTGTGGAAGATATCTGTAGGATTTGGTAAGAATTGAAAAAGGAGATGCATCAAACTGCATCTCCTTCTTTTATTTATTTAATACCCAGTTTCTTGGCAATCTCCTTAGGCAGTGCATCCTTGTGCACAATGATGTTCATTGTTTTATAGCGCACGAAAGCTTTGGAAGCATACCACAGTCCTTTGTACTTTCCGGCTTCACCCCAAGAGTTCTTTACCATATAGTATTCGTTGCCTTCCTGGTCTTTGGCTATACCGTAAATCAGCATACCGTGGTCGTCAGTAGTTTCCCAGTTGTCGTATGCCAGCTGGCGCTCTTGTGTGCACCACTTCTGCGGTTGAGGCTTGCTGTTCAGTTTCTTTTCTTCGGGTTTCATTTTCAGCCAGTGTGCCATGTCCGAACCGCTCAGTTCTTGCACCTTTTCTGCATCGGGCATTACGGCTATACCGTCGCGTGTGAAGCCTTGTTCGCTTACGTCACTACCCCATGCAATGGTGTAACCCTTATTGATAGCGTTGTCAAACACTTCCATCAACTCGTCGATAGGCAAGTTGTAGGAGAGGCCATTGCGCCAGTTGTCCTGAATCGGCTGGTAGAAGGGATGGTGGGTATAGGAAGTCAGTGAGATATAGTCATCTGCATTCAGTCCGGTAGATTCATAGAAAGACTTCGGAGTATATTCCTTGCCTTTGTAGGTGAACTTCTCGGGACGTTCGCCCAGATAGATGTCGTGGATGGCAGTGATGGCCTTCTTCCAAAGCGGGTTATTTTCCTTGTCTGCTTGCAGGCTGCGGTGTCTTCCCTTGGCAATGGCTGCCACTACGGCATCAGATACGGCTGTCAATTCGGTGTGGTTGCTCAGCGTGTCGCCATACATAACGCCCGGACGCATTTCCTCTTCGGGCACCAGACCGAAAGTTTTCATACCATAAATTACATCGTAGAACGAACCGCCTTGTGAGAACGAAACGTCACCATGTGTACGCACTGCCTTGTCGGCACGGTCCAGATAGGTGTTGTGTACGATAAACATTTCAGAAAAGTCGTATTCGCCTTTGCCCATGCGGAGCAGTTCGGATTCGATGAATGCCAGTCCGGAATAGCACCAGCATGTACCGGCACGGTTTTGGTTCTTAACAGAAGTGATAGGATTTTCTTTTACGGTTGTAAAAATGAAACCTTCCTCTTTCGGAGTGTCTTGTGCTATTGTGTTTAAACTTAATAAACCCAATGCAGCCATCAGTATTGATTTCTTCATCATAATTAAAATGTTATAGATTTATAGTTGCAACTGCAAATATAGGCAGAATATCGTAAACAAAAGCTATCTTTGAAGCGTTAATTCTGACACTTATGGAGAAAATAATACGTATCGACGACCATAGCGGTCTTGTTTTGGAGGGCGGCGGTATGCGCGGCGTCTTCACTTGCGGTGTGCTCGACAGCTTTATGGATCGTGGCATTCGCTTTCCCTATACCATCGGTGTCAGTGCCGGAGCCTGCAACGGACTTTCTTATATGTCCGGTCAGCGCGGGCGTGCCAAGTACAGCAATATCGACTTGCTGGAAAAATACAATTACATCGGATTGAAGTATCTGTTGAAGAAGCGGAATATCATGGATTTCGACTTGTTGTTCCAGGAGTTTCCGGAACACATACTTCCCTACGACTACGAGGCATACTTTCATTGTCCCGAACGTTATGTGATGGTAACTACCAACTGCGAGACGGGCGAAGCGAACTATTTTGAGGAGAAGCGGAGTAAAGAGCGCGTCATTGATATTGTGCGTGCTTCGAGCAGTCTGCCGTTTGTCTGTCCCATTACCTACGTGGACAACATCCCGATGCTGGATGGAGGTATTGTGGACAGTATCCCTTTGATGCGTGCCCGTCAGGATGGATTTACCAATAATGTGGTGGTGTTGACGCGCAATCATGGGTACCGTAAGGAAATTCAGGGAACGAAGGTTCCACCTTTTATATATAAGAAATATCCGCTATTGCGTGAAGCCATCAACCGCCGCAGTATTGTCTATAATCAACAGTTGGAGCAGGTGGAACGGATGGAAGCCGCCGGGGAAATCGTTGTGATCCGTCCACAGAAGCCGGTAGTGGTAGACCGCATCGAGCGTGACATCAAGAAGCTGACGGAGCTTTATGAAGAAGGATACCGGTGTGCGGAACATTTTGCTTTTCGTTTTTGATTCTGAGAGAGTATACTATGAGAGCTGGTGCAATTAGCATCTGCTCCCATATTGTTTTCATTCTTTTCTATTAATTTGCTGCTAAAGCTAAAGTTTATTTAGCAAAAAACACGCGTAGAATACCTTTAGAAAGGGGATGTATCAAAAATACCACCTTTCGTAACATTTGTTATAGGTGCAAATCCTGGTTTCGCTTAATTTTGCTGACACAAAACTCAATTGCAGAATTGGTTTATTATTAACTTTAAATTAATAGATATGTTGAAAAGCATTAGTCTCAGGCTTTGCACACTAATTGTGCTTCTCTTTGCGGGCATCTATTCCTTTGCCCAGCAAGTCCAGGTAAAAGGTACTGTCGTTGAAAAATCGAGTGGTGAATCCATTATCGGTGCTTCTGTCATGGAAGTAGGTTCCAACAGTAATGGAACAATTACGGATATTGACGGAAATTTCACTCTGTCTGTAGCTTCCGGTGCCACATTGTCTGTATCCTATATAGGATATAAAGCCGTTACAGTAAAGGCACAGCCCACTTTACGCATTGAGTTGACGGAAGATTCCCAGTTGATTGATGAAGTAGTAGTGACCGGCTATATGTCCGAGAAGAAGGCCAGTTTGACTGGTTCGGTGGCTGTGGTCAAGATGAAGGATGTAGCAGATATTCCTACGGGAAATGTGTTGTCGAGCTTGCAGGGACGTGTTGCCGGTATGAACATTACGACTGACGGCACACCGGGCGGTGGAAATACTTCTACATTGGTCCGTGGTAAGTCATCTTTCCGAAATGATGCCAATTCCCCGCTTTATGTCATTGACGGTGTGATGACCCGTGAGAACATCTCGTCTATCCTTTCTTCCAATGATGTAGAATCCATTCAGGTATTGAAGGATGCCGCTTCCGCTTCTATTTATGGTGCACAGGCTGCCAATGGTGTGATTATCATTACTACCAAACGTGCCAAGAAAGGGGAGACCCGTGTGGATTTTGATATGTCGTTGACTTTGCAGACCTATCAATGTGGCTTTGATATGTTGAATGCAGATGAGTGGGGCCAGGTTTATTGGTCGGCTTATAAGTATGCCAATAATGGAGCTACGCCAAGCAGCGAAATATATGGTAATGGTGCAACTCCCCAACTTCAAGACTATATCGGCCTGAATGGAGCTAAAGTACATGCCGTTGATACGGATTGGCGCGATGTGGTTTATCGCACTGCCTTGATGCAGAATTATAGTGCGACACTTTCAAAGGGCTCTGACAATGGTGCCTTCTCGTTAGCGTTGAACTATCTCGACCATGACGGTCTGGTAGAGAATACGAATTTCCAGCGTATCAATACCCGCATCAGTTCTAACTATCATTATCTTGACAATCGCTTGCGCATCGGCGAGAACGTTGCCATCAATCGTTGGACACAGACCCTCAGTCCGGCCGGTGTAGATGAGAATGCCATCAAACAGCATCCTGCCAAGACGGTTTATGATGAGAATGGCAATTATAACGATGCCATCAATGATGTTTTGGGTGATGCCCCCAATATGGCACGTTTGTTGGAGAATGAAAAACAGAACAAACATGATTACTGGCGTGTCTTTGGTAATGCATTCCTTGAAATTGAACCGATTAAGAACCTGGTGCTGAAAACCAATTTCGGTATGAATTATTATGATGAAACCAACAAAACTTTTGAGCCGGCATGGGCACGCGATGAGGTCAATAAGCTGACTCAATCATCCAACAAAAGACTGGATTGGGTATGGACCAATACCGTGACTTATAGCAAAGCTTTTGGAAAGAACAATCTGACTGCACTTCTTGGTACAGAAGCCAAGAAGAACCATTCGGAATCCATGTTCGGTTATGGTACGGGACTGGCTGTAGAAGATGAAGATTATATTTATCTCGACGGTGTGACTGCCGGTAAGAATGTAGGTGCCGGTGCTTCCAATTATGGCATGGTGTCTTACTTTGGTAAAGTGAATTATGATTATGAAGGACGGTATCTGGCTTCTGTTACGGTACGCCGTGATGCTTCTTCCCGCTTGGCAAAGGGTAATAATGTGGATTACTTCCCTTCAGTGTCGGCAGGCTGGCGCATTTCAAGTGAGAAGTTTATGGAAGCGACCAAGAATTGGTTGGCAGATTTGAAACTACGTGCTTCATGGGGTATCAATGGTAACGATATTATTGATAATGAGGCCCCCTATACTAAATACTTGATTAGTCTGAAGGATGCAAGCTACAACATGAACGGTGATGGAACGACTTTGGCTCCCGGTGGTTACAAAGTGAGGTCTACCAATCCCGATTTGAAGTGGGAGAGTACAAGACAACTCAATATTGGTGTGGACGCCGCTTTCCTGAATGGACGTCTGAGTGTTTCTCTCGATTATTTTGATAAGAAGACAAGTGATATGCTTGTAGAGAAACCGTATATTGCTGTCATTGGCGAGGGTGGTTACTGCTGGTATAATGGTGGTACGATGAACAATAAAGGTTTCGAGATGGCATTGACCTGGAATGATAAGGTGAAGGATTTCCAGTATAATGTAGCATTTAACCTTTCATATTACAAGAATGAAGTGACAGAGCTGTCGGAAGAAATTTACTATACTTATGGTGGCGGTAATGGTGTTGACAAGACCTTGGTTGGTCAACCGTTCGGTTCATGGATGGGCTTCAAGACAGATGGAGTGTTCCGTACCCAGCAGGAGGTGGATGAGTATAAATCCAAATATAATGTACAGTTTGGCGCTCCCGGAGTAGGACGTATTAAATACGTGGATGCTGATGGTAACGGTACGATTGATACGAACGACCGTGTATGGTTGGGGTCTGACAATCCGAAAGTGATTGCAGGTCTGAATCTTGGGGCATCTTGGAAAGGCTTTGACCTCAGCATGTTCTTCAACGGTATGATTCGTGATGCCTATAACAACTCCAAATATTATACGGATTTGTTCCAATGCTGGACCGGTAATCATTCTACCCGCCTGCTCGATGCCATGCATGCCTACGAGAACTTTGAAAAGACGGGTGTTTACAATAGCAGTGTACCTGCTTTAACCACCCTTAACAGCAACAATGAGCACGAAGTTTCTGAGTTCTATATTGAAAATGGTTCGTATATCAAGCTGAAAAGCCTGACATTGGGTTATACGCTTCCTAAAGCAGCTCTCGACAAGATGAAGATGCGTCATGCGCGCATTTATTTCCAGGCTCAGAATTTGTTTACGATTACCGGTTATACGGGTGCCGACCCTGAAGGTCTGGGCTATCCTTATCCGTTGCCCCGTACGTTCTCTTTGGGATTATCATTTGGTTTCTAAACTTTAAAACTATACTATTATGAAATTGAAACATTTATATATGCTTGGCGCAGTAGCGCTGATGACTGCAAGCTGTAATGAAGACCGTTTCCTGGATTTGAAGCCCCAGGGTAGCTTGAACGAAGATATTATGACTTCTACAGAAGGTGCCGACCTTTTAGTGAATGCCGCGTATGCAGCTTTGGGTGGTCCCGAGGGACAGAGTTGGAGTGTATGGTGTCATCCTACTTCCAATTGGACTTATGGTGAGGTGCGTTCGGATAATGCCTATAAAGGCGGTGGTGGTGTCGGTGACCTTAATGAAGTGCACCGTATGGAGACATTTGATATGGATGCAACCAATGGATTCTTGGACAGCAAGTGGTATCATCTATATTGCAGTGTACAGCGTTGTAACTCTGCATTGCGCGTACTGAATGCTGCAACAGATGAGCAGGTAAACGGACGTGTATCCCGCATTGCGGAGATGAAAGTGCTTCGTGCCCATTATTATTTTGAATTAAGCCGCCTTTTCAACAAGATACCTTATTTTGATGAGAACGTTGAGATTTCCCAATATCCGGATATTCCGAACAATGAGTTTACCCGTGACGAGATTCTGAGTATGCTGGCCAAGGAGATGCTTGATGCCGCCGAACAGCTTCCTGCATCACAGCCGGAGGTAGGGCGTATTCATAAATACATAGCACTGGCCTATGCGGCTAAAATCAAGCTGTACCAGGCGTATCAGCAAGATGAGATTACGCATGCCGTAACTTCCATCAATAAAGAGCTGCTGAGGGAAGTCGTTTCGCTTTGCGACCAAGTGACTGCCAGCAACCGTTACGGTTTGCTTGACGATTTCCAGGGATTGGATTTAGTAACTAATGAAAACGGTAAAGAATCTGTTTTTGCCATTCAATATTCCATGAATGACGGTACCGAAAGTGCCGGCCGCATCAACTGGAGCAATCTGTTGAATTCTCCGGGTGGAGGCAGCCCTTACGGAGGTGACGGTTTCTTCCTGCCCAGTCAAGATCTGATAAATGCTTACCAGACAGATGCAAACGGTCTGCCCGATTTTAATTATCAGTCAAAGTCTGATTATAGTTGGGCGGTATTGAACAATGGGGTTTATACTTTACAAAACACGACTCCCAATGTAGACCCGCGTCTCGATTTTGTTGTGGGCCGTCCTACTATAACTTGGAAAACTTATCCGGACAAGCCGTGTGAGGGATGGGTGCGTGATAAGGATACTTATGGCTATAATTGCGCGAAGCGCTTCTGGGTTTCTCCGGAAAGTAGTGATATGTTTAATGGCTGGCCTTGGGGGGCTTCACAGTTGAACTGGCAGATTATACGTTACGCGGATATTCTTCTTTGGAAAGCTGAGGCTCTTATTGAACTCAATGAAGGCAATGGACTCGAAACTGCCCGTGATTTGATTAATCAGATACGCAATCGTGCCCGGAACAGCGCCTATGTAAAGGATTTCAACGACCATTCCAAATATGCGGCCAACTACCTTGTCAATCCTTATCCTGCTGATGTCTGGAATCAGGATTATGCCCGTCAGGCCCTCCGTTGGGAAACACGTCTGGAGAAGGCTTTGGAAGGTGAACGTTTCTTCGACCTAGTCCGTTGGGGCATAGTGGAAACAACCATGAACAAGTACATTACCGCGGAGTCGGACAATCGCATTTATTATGCCAATGCGCACTTTACGGGTGGAAAGGATGAGTATTATCCGGTTCCGAACAATCAATACGGATTTTCTGGAGGCAAGTATGTACAGAATCCCGGTTATGCTCCGTTCAACTAATTATATTTTGAAATAAAAACGTAAGGGAGGGGAAACGTTTGTTTCCCTCTTTTCCTTTAAACAATCTTTTATTATGAAAAACTTTGCCTATTCTATATTAGGCTGTCTATTGCTTTCTTTGAATGCAGCTTTTGCTCAAAAAACATGGTCGTTTGACGGGCAGGACCCCTTTCCTGTGACGGTAAGTCATTGTTGAATTTGTACACTATAAAGGAAATACCAGAATTTGTTACCGGAGTCGAAGGTAAAGCCCTTCGTACAGACGGGTATTCCACTTGGATGGATACAACCACGGAAGGAGATGTTTCGTCGTTGTCCGGATGGTTTGCTCTGGAATCTTATCCGACGGATACTGCTGCCTTTATGGGAATCAGAGACATGGCAGGAACATCTGTAGCGGTATGTGTAGACCGTTATGGTGAGCTGCTGTTGGGAATGGGGCAGAATGGCTCATACTCTTACTGTTCATTAAAGACAAAAGTCGACCGTTTCAAGTGGCTGCATGTGGTCCTTGATTTGAGTAATGAATCGGTTTGCCTGAATGGACAGAGGATGAGTGCAGAGGTATGGCCCCGGAACTTGCAGGATGGTGAAATGATGTTTCGGGTAGGTAAGGATTTCAGGGAAAAGAAGGTTTGGATGTACGATGTTACGGCTATAAACGGGTTGATTGACGGGATAAGCCTCACTCCCTTTTCCGATGATTCGTCTGCATGGAGAGACGAGATTGCCTTAGGATTGAAGAAGACTCCGGTTTTGGCTATTCCGGAAACCCGTTTTGCGAAGGACTTCAACCGTCCTCGCTATCATCTGTTGCCGGCTGCCAACTGGACGAATGAGACGCATGGTTTACTTCTTTATAAAGGTAAATATCATATATTCAATCAGAAGAATGCTTCTGCAATCTTCCTGGGACAGATAAATTGGGGACATTTCAGCAGTCCCGATATGCTTCATTGGACGGAGGAAAAGCCGGCTTTGACTCCTGATGCTGCTTATGACAAGAATGGAATATGGTCCGGGCATGCTGTTATCAATGATGACGGTATCCCCCAGCTGATATACACAGCCGGTGGAGACAAGATGGGAGTGGGTATTGCTTTTCCAAAAGATACTGCGTTGATAGAATGGGAGAAATATGCGGGTAATCCGGTTATTGCCGAGAAGCCTGCCGGATATACCCGTACGGACATGCGTGACCAGTATGTTTGGAAAGAGGGTGATGTCTGGTATATGATTATCGGTTTCGGCATTGAGCAGACCGATACACCCCACGGGGCTTTGCTGCTTTATAAATCGGCGGACTTGAAGAGATGGGATTTTGTACATTTGCTGTTTGAGGGCAATCCGGAAGTGGATGACTCCGGTATTTTCTGGGAAATGCCGGTCTTTAAGAAGATGGGCGGCAAATATGTTCTTTTGGTGAATAGGGTTCCTCATAAAGGCATACCTGCGCGTTGCCAGTATTGGATAGGAGATTTCAAGAATGAAAAGTTTATACCGGACAACCCAGTCCCTCAAAATCTGGAGGTCATCAATCGCTTGCTGTCCCCCTCTGTTGTTGAGACTCCGGAAGGGGATGTTGCTGCCATTGCCATTATACCCGATGAAATAGGAGGGGAGGCCACTTATGAACAAGGATGGGCACATCTCTACAGTATGCCCAGAAGATGGCAGCTGAAAGATGGGAAACTATGCCAAACACCCCATCCCGTGATGAAACAATTGCGTGAACAACCGACGGTTTATTCCAGACAGGCATTGACTGCTGCGAAACCGTGCATTGTGAGCAGAAGGGAACATCAGCTTGAAGTCAAGGCGACTTTTTATCCCGGTGACGCAAAACGGTTTGGATTTACATTGTGTAAGAATCCGGATAATAGCGAATATAGCCTGATTTATTATGATGTGGAGAAGGAGGAACTTATTGTGGACCAGACGCATTCTTCCTTGCGTGCACACATTCCTTTGAAGATTCGTAAGGATCATTATCGGTTGGATACTGCTAAACCGGTGGAGATTCGTTTGTTTATTGACGGTTCTGTAGTGGAAGGATTTATTAATAACGAAGATGCGTTCACTACAAGAATCTTCCCTTTGAAAGAAAATAGTACGCTATTGGAGCTATTCTCTGATGGAAAAACAACGGAAGTTGCTGCCGAAGTTTGGAAACTGAAAGATGTAAAGGTAAAGATGAACTTTTAATGAAAATACAGAAAATGAAGATACCAGCTATATTGGGTGCACTTTTATTGGCAGGAACATTGTCTGCCGGTGCACAAATGAATTCAGACAGTTTATACAAAGAGCCGTATCGTCCTCAGTATCATTTCAGTCCGGAGAAGGGATGGATTGGTGATCCCTCGGGATTCATGTACTATCAGGGTAAATATCATATGTACTGGTGGGGCAAAGTCGAATCTACAGATTTGGTACATTACCAACAGATAACCCCTTATGCCATGACCGGAACGGATGACAATATCAGTTACTTCACCGGTTCTGCGGTCATAGACAAGAACAACACGGCCGGCTTCGGCAAGGGGGCTTATGTGGCGGCTTACACCGTTTTTGAGAAGGACTCCAAGAAACAGGCGCAGGGCATCTCTTTCAGTCATGACGGAAAGACATTTCATTATTATGAAGGTAACCCGGTTCTGGACCTTTGGAGTACGGAATTCAGGGACCCTACCGTCTTCTGGCACGAGCCGACCCAAAAATGGGTGATGGTTGTAGCCAAGGCCCTGGAGAAGAAAATAAAGTTTTATACCTCTCCTGATTTGAAGAGCTGGACTTGGACCAGTGATTTTGGCCCTGCCGGTGACAGTGAAAAGTCTTGGGAGTGCCCGGATTTATTCCAGTTGCCGGTTGACGGGGATTCTGACAAGAAAAGGTGGGTGATGGTCGTATCTGTAAACTGGGCGCAAGAACAATATTTTATAGGAGACTTCGACGGCACTTCTTTTAAGCTGATGGAGAACCATCCTGCAGAGCCTCTATATGTGGACAAAGGGCTGGACTTTTATGCATCCCGCACATTTCAGGATTTTGACGGAACGTTGGATTCCAAAATTTCGATGGGCTGGGTTGCAACCTGGGACTATGCACCGGTAGCTCCATCGAAGTATGGGAAGGGCTTCTGGTCCATTCCCCGTAATCTGGAACTGAAGACATACAAGGAAGGCGTGAGGCTGGTGCAGAAACCGGTGGAACAGTTGCAAACACTTCGCCATAAGCCTGCATCGGTGAAACGTGCTTTATCGGTGGGAACACAGAGGTTACCCGGCTTTGTTCCCGATGAGAATGTCTACGAACTCGATGCTTCGTTTTCTACTGACGTATCCAACACCTTTGGCTTGAATTTGTGTGTGGGTGAAGGGCGCAAAGTGGTGGTCAGCTATGATACGGATTCACATAATCTGGTGATTGACCGCACCCATTGCTCCGATGTGCAGATTCCTAAATTCAGCCGTATGGCATATGCCAGGGTGGAACCGGTAGATAATAAGATACGTTTGCATATATTTGTAGACAAATCGAGTATTGAAATCTTTGCCAATGACGGGAAGGATGTATTCACATTATTAACCTATCCGGGCGAGGCTCAAACCGGTATCGAACTTTTTGCGCAGAAGAAGGGGACGAAGATGGAGTTGGATGCCTGGATGCTTAAATCAATATGGAGATGAGGAATTTATTGTTTGCATTGCTGCTTTTGCCTTTGATGGCCTCTTGTGTGAAGGATACGGCACAAGTGACTTTGGACTCTTTGCTGGATGAAATGATATCTGTAGAAGAATCCGCACGTTATCCGCTGGTGCCATATCGTTGTCTGCAAGTCAGCAGTTATGACCGCTCCTCCGTGTCTCCCGATTCGCCGGGATGGTTTGCCAACAATGATGGCTATGGCATTGTCTGTACGGATACGGTTGATGGGAGAGTGGAACGTGTGATGTTCGATGAAAAGGGCCCTGGAGCTATTACCCGTATCTGGATAACTACAGTTGACAAGCGTGGGACTTGGAGATTTTATTTTGATGGCGAAAGTACTCCCGGATGGATAGTTCCTGCCTATGATTTGATGCGTTTCGGAATACCCAGGTTGGGTAGGGGACTGCTTCAACCCCACACCAGCTATACTCCGGACGGGAAAGGCGGCAATACTCTTTTCCTGCCCATCCCTTTTGCCCGGAGTTGTAAAATTACATTTGAAGACGAACCGGGCATTGCGCCTACTCCCAAATACTATCACATCAATTATCGCAAGTATCCCGAAGGAACTTCTGTGGAAACCTTCTCTGCGGCATCCGTAGCCCGCGTCGGTAAAAAGATTTCAGAGGTAGATGATGCCTTGCTGCATCCTGCATCCCGTTCCGGTTTGCAGGTGGACAAGAAGCGGCAGGTGCTCCAGCCGGGCGATTCTTTGTGGATTGACCTGCCGCAAGGGGAAAATGCGGTTTATGAAATCAGTTTCCAGCTCGCGAATGCAGATTCTACGGCTTATGCCCAACTGATGCGCAATCTTATATTTAAGGCTGATTTTGACGGCCGGTCTACGGTTTGGGTTCCTCTTTCGGATTATTCGGGAGGGGGTATGGGTGCTCCGGCTGTTGATAGCTGGTTCTTGTCTGCAGACGGACAAGGCAAGGTGGTGAGCCGCTGGCTGATGCCCTACAAGACAGAAGGCAGACTATTGTTACAAAATATCTCCGCACACACTGCAGACGTGAGTATGGAAGTGGGAACGGCACCTTTGCCATGGGGAGGGCGTTCCCTCTATTTCCATGCTTCCTGGCGCCAGCAGACCGGACTTCCGGTTTATGAGCGTCCGGATGATGATGCAAATTGCCGGGAGTGGAACTTTGCCACATTGACCGGACGAGGCATATACAAAGGGGATGTCCTGACTCTGTATAACCATTCGCGTGCCTGGTACGGAGAAGGGGATGAAAAGATATGGGTAGATGATGATGTTTTTCCATCGCATTTCGGTACCGGAACAGAAGATTACTACAATAGTTCGTGGGCTCCGGTCGTAATATTCCAAACGCCTTTTGGTGGCGCACCCCGTGCCGACCAGGCGAGTTCTCACGGTTATAATACATTCTTCCGTACAAGGAATTTGGACGGTATACCGTTTTCTTCATTATTGCGTTTCGACATTGAATTGTTGAGTTGGGTAAGGGGAACTGTAGATTATGCAACTACCGTTTACTGGTATGGAGATATGGGAGCGAAAGCTGTTGATACTTCAGGACTTGAGGAAGCAGCCCAAGACTTGCTACCCGTTCCCGGCGATTTATCTAAATATCGAAGAGAAAATAGCATAGAATTTGAGGAAACAACTCCAATAGCCTCTTCTCCATCCATTCATTTTGACAAGCAGAGTATGCTTGGTTTCGTTGACGGGCAATGGAGTGGAGGAACCCAACTCTTGTGTATTGGTGGAAAACCGGGTGATTCTGTAGAGTTTGAGTTCAATCAATTGGAAGACTGTCCTTATCAACTGGTGGTGTATGCCACGAAAGCTCCTGATTATGGCATAGTTTCTTTTTCCGTAAATGGACAAGATACACATATAAAGTGGGATGGATATGATACAAAAGTTACTCTTTCTGACCCTATTTCTTTAGGATGCTATAGTCCGGTGCGTGGAGCATTGACTTTGAAAATATCTTTGTCAGGAGCTAACCCAAAAGCTGTTGAGGAGAAGAATTTGTTTGGATTAGATGCTATACAACTTATGAAAAAACAATGATATTATGAAAGAGAGGATACTGATACTTTTACTACTGGCTACTGTTTGTAGTATGCAGGCACAAAATATTCACATGGCACTACGTCCGGATGATTTACTGATAGATAATTTTGAAGGAGATACTTTTGGAAACTGGATATTGAAAGGAAATGCTTTTGGCAATTCACCAGTTTCTATGGAACGTTTGTCAATATGGGGGGATAATAGGTTTGAAGGAAATCGGATGGCTTCTAGCTTTGTCAATGGAGATGCCGGTACCGGTGTATTGAAGTCACCTCTTTTCAGGATAGAACGCAGATATGTTAATTTTCTGATAGGTGGGGGTGTTGATTATCAGCGGGAGTATGTAGCCCTTTGGATTGATGGAAAGGAGGTGAAAAGAAGTACGGGGTATAATAGACGTGTCATGGAATATGAGTCTTGGGATGTTGCTGAATATATGGGAAAAAATGCCCGGATTGTTTTAGTGGACCAATCAAAAGAGGGCTGGGGATTTATCAATGCCGATTGTTTCTACCAGTCTGATACCAAATTGGAAAAAGAAATTTTTGCGAAAAGAATGTTGGTAACTCACCGTTATTTGAATATTCCGGTAAAGATGGGAGCGGTTATAGAACAGATGGATATATGGATTGGTGATAAAATGGTACGTAATATGGAAGTGGAGCTTGGCGGCGATGAACCTGATTATTGGGTTACATTGGAGGTCAAGGATTGGATTGGGCAAGAATTACGGATAGAGGCGAGTAAGAGTCCTAATGTAGAGCAAGCTTTGAATCAATGCTTTTGTTCTGAAACTCCTAAGGAAGAGAACTTGTTTTATAAAGAACCGTTACGTCCTAAAGTACATTTTACTTCTCGCCGGGGATGGCTGAATGATCCGAATGGTCTGGTTTGGCATGAAGGGGAGTGGCATCTGTTTTATCAGCATAATCCCTATGGCTGTATTTGGGGTAATATGACATGGGGGCATGCTGTGAGCCGGGATTTGGCACATTGGACTGAGTTGGGGGATGTATTACATCCGGACTCGTTGGGACCTATTTTTTCCGGTTCGGTAGTTGTTGATAAAAAGAATACGCTGGGGTGTCAACAAAATGGAGATACAGTATTGGTTGCTGTTTATACTTCGGCAGGTGGATTCGGGTATCACACCCGGCATTTGCAACATTCACAAAGTATAGGATATAGTTTGGATAAGGGGCGTAATTGGGTTACTTTTTCCGGTAATCCGGTACTTCCCACGTTGGTCAGGTACAATCGTGATCCTAAGGTGACGTGGCATACGCCGACTGGCAGATGGATTATGGTATTGTACTTGGATAAGCAGGAGTATGCTATCTTTTCATCTCCCAATTTGATGGATTGGACTGAAACGGACCGTTTTAAATTAGAGGGGGCGGATGAGTGTCCCGACTTTTTTGAAATGTCCGTAACCAATGAACCTACTGTCCGGAAATGGGTCTTTACCGGGGCGAACAGTACCTATTTGGTTGGGAGTTTTGATGGATATCGTTTTCGGCCTGAGACGAAACCTGTAAAAATGGATAGTGGTACAAACTATTATGCGGTTCAAACATATAGTAATGCACCAGATGACCGAAGAATACAAATAGCATGGATGAACGGAAGTAATTTCCCGGATATGCCTTTCAATCAACAAATGTCCTTTCCGCGTGAATTAACATTACATCGGGTTGATAAAGGATATGTCTTAAAAAGTATGCCGGTAAATGAACTCGCTTTATTATATGGGAGAAAGTACATCTGGAAGAGTCTGGTAGTTGAAGAAAAGAATTGTTTCACGACAAAGTTGAATACTCCTGCCTTCTATCTGAAAACGGGTTTTGCTGTAGATAGTGTTGATGCGCAGATATTGGCTTTTGATATTAATGGTTTGAATTTGATTTACGATTCTGTCAAACAGATACTCACTGTTAAGAAAGAGAATGGGGAAACCTTGAAGCAGATGGTGCTAAAGCCCAATGAAGGAAGAATTGAATTGGATATATTGTCGGATATTGCTTCTGTAGAAATCTTCGTCAATCAAGGAGCACTGTCTGCTGCTTTCTATCATCTGATTGAAAAAAACACTCCTTCTGTCACCATATCAGTTGAAGGCGGACAAACAAAGTTGAAACAGTTGACAATTCATGAATTGAATTCTATGTATGTTCCCCAGTGACATACAGATACCTTTTTAAGGATGGAATGTAACATTTGTAGTATGCTTTGAAACAAAAAAGATAGTCTCCTGCTGCTTGGTGGCGTATCTTTGCATGCTAGAAAAACATAATTAATTTAATACCAACAGAAACATGATTCATTTAAAAGACTTTTGGCGGACAATCAGAAGGACGCTTACCGTATTTATATTAGGAACTACCGTGGCTGTCTTCACATGCCAGGCCATAAATCCTCCTTTCGTGATTAAACATCTGGGTGACGGACAGAGTATCGTCCAAATTGACGAGCAGAAGAAGTTTTTGCTGCTGCCGGTGGAAGAGGCTTCTCCGGAGGCAAAATTGTATATGATAGCGGACAATGATGTTGTACGCAGTATGAACGTGCGATTGGCAGTCAATAAGGTTGACTATTTTGTTCCGGTCGATTTGACCGGCTTCGATAATAAACATCTCTCTTTCAACTTCCAGCTTATTCCGGATTCGGCCTTATGCTGGGAAGAAATGAAACTGTCGGATGAATTCGATGTTTCGAACCGGGAGAAGTACCGTCCGGTGTATCATTTCAGCCCGGCTTACGGTTGGATGAATGATCCTAACGGAATGTTCTACAAAGACGGGGTCTACCATTTGTTCTACCAGCATAATCCCTACGGCTCCATGTGGGGGAACATGCATTGGGGACATGCCACCAGTACGGACCTCGTCACTTGGGAGCATCACGGAGATGCCATTTCGCCCGATGCGTTGGGAACAATTTTCAGTGGCTCTTGTGTTGTCGACAAGGATAATACGGCCGGGTTCGGTGCCGGTGCCGTCATTGCCTTCTATACATCGGCAAGCGACCGTCAAGTGCAGAGCATGGCCTATAGCCTTGACAACGGAAAAACCTTCAAGAAGTATGCGCGAAATCCCATCCTGACTTCCACGCAGCGCGACTTCCGTGACCCTAAAGTCATCTGGCACGAAGATACCAAGAAATGGATCATGGTTCTTGCCGTAGGGCAGGAAATGGAAATATACTCTTCTGCCGACCTGAAGAGCTGGACGCTGGAGAGCAAATTCGGTGAAGGACAAGGTGCTCACGGCGGAGTCTGGGAGTGTCCCGACCTGCTTGAACTGCCGGTTGAAGGTACGGAACTGAAGAAGTGGGTACTCGTCTGTAACCTCAATCCGGGTGGACCGTTCGGTGGCTCTGCCACACAATATTTCGTGGGGACATTTGACGGAAAGAGATTCGTGAACGAGTCTCCCGCAGTGACGAAATGGATGGACTGGGGAAAAGACCATTATGCAACTGTCACTTGGAGCAATGCTCCTGCAGGACGTGCCATTGCATTGGCATGGATGAGCAACTGGCAATATGCCAACGATGTGCCCACCCGCCAATACCGTAGTGCCAACTCCGTGCCGCGCGACCTTTCGCTCTATACCTCGGAGGGTGAAACCTATGTAAAGGTAACCCCGTCTCCCGAATTGCTGAAACTGAGGGATAAAGGCAGCAAGAAGCGTGCTTTCAAGGTAGACCGCACGTATAATCTGGACAAACTGCTGAATGACAATTCCGGAACGTATGAAATCGAAATGACCATCAAGAACAAGGATGCGGATGTGATAGGATTCCAGCTCTTTAACTCGAAAGGCGAGGAGGTGGAGATGTACTATAACCTGGCGGAAAAGACGTTCACCATGGACCGTATCAAGAGTGGTGAGGTGTCGTTCAGCAAGGACTTCCCTGCAGTGACCGTGGCTCCTGTCGAGGGTGGCAATGAAATGAAACTCCGCTTGTTCGTAGACAAGTCGAGCATTGAAGCGTTTGGCAACGACGGACGTTTTGCCATGACAAATCTTGTATTCCCGTCGGAACCTTACAACCGCATCAGTTTCTATGCTAAAGGTGGAAGCTGCAATGTCACCTCGTTTATTGTGTACAAACTCGGATTAAAATAACAGATAATAATCTTCAGCATGGAAAATACTAAGAATTCTTCTTTGGCAAAGCTCTTTCCGGTCATGCTTTGCTTCTTCGCCATGGGCTTTGTAGATTTGGTGGGCATCGCCTCCAACT
>ERZ780229.258-NODE-258-length-20651-cov-2.9294_pt1 | contig 20651 bp, 10 predicted proteins | sample MGYA00510974_ERZ780229 | MGnify/ENA primary metagenome ERZ780229 (study PRJEB29588, sample SAMEA2151034) | human gut metagenome | biome: human gut; feature: human-associated habitat; material: faeces | place: Denmark | collected 2008/2010 ... | reverse complement strand
ATCCCTTACTGACCGACAAACGCCCCAATGCAAGAGCTTCCGGCTTGACCTCCTTTCCGGATGCAGCACCCAACGCCTTTGCCAAACGATGAGAATCAAACAATTCTTTTCTAGCTTTCTTATCCGCATCCACAGATACATACAGGCGGCCGTCCGGCGTATTCCGCACATACCAGAATTGATGCGTACCCTCTATCCATTGCGGATTGACATTGGAATAGAAAACTTTATCCGCACTGAACTTCTCTTTCAATGCATAAGCACGCCGATAATCATCGACCGTACCTTGAGCGACAGCCATGCCCCCACTAAGGAACATGGCTACCAGCCAACCTAACTTACCAACCTTCATTTTGAATTATTCTATTTCACTTCCCATTCAAACAAACCCGATGAATTATCGGCCGGCTGAACAATCTCCAGTTTTACCGCTTTTGTCTTTACCGGGTCAAAATTGACTGTATTCCCCGTACCTTTTTCCACTCCATACTTATCCGCTCCACTCACCGGTTGCCACTGGCCTTGTGCATCTTTATAGTACACCTTCCAACTTTGTGGTATGCGGCATCCTCCCCAAGGAGCATCATCATACCAATATACGGTAGCACTGGAAACAGTCGCTTCGGACGGGAACTCGTAGGATATCCATTCAGTAGTTCCCTGTTTGGGCCACCAATGGTAATAGGGTACGGAACGGTCATTCTCATCTTTCGGCACCAGACGGTCATTAATGGCGGAGATGGATTTCACCTTATGCGAAGCATCCACTTTGCTTTCCGATGCCAGCGTAGCAGGCATAGTCGGACGGGAAGCACTTAATTCCTGAGGCAACCACACTGCCATAGCACCTGCACCGCGGTGTGCCCAAGCATAGTAAGGGATCAACGTCAGCTTCACATCAGTAGCCGTCAGACGACCTCTGTCGTCATAGCCCAGAATCTGCGCATCCGTCTTCAACTGGTTAATGCCATAGAGCAAATCCGGTTTTTCAACCACCTCGAATTGAGGAGTGCGGTTCATAAACACGCTCAGCACATCAAAATCATTATCCGGCCATTCCGCACAATAAACGATCGGGCCACGCTCCACGGCTATACGTCCACGATCTGCCTCCACTTTATTATTGGCTTTCACCGTACGAGGTTCCATATCGAAATGGACAGCTACTTTATCCCCTTTCTTCCAACGGCGGTCTATGCAGAAATAACCGTCCTTCAGTTCACTCTGTACCGGTTCTCCATTTACTTTCACTGTATAGCTCAAACGCTTTCCATCCGAATAAGTGTACAGGTCACTGGGAACTACCTGATTACGCACCCATCCCGGAATACGGATTTTCATTGTAAACTGTCCGGCATTGTTCTTGTTGACACCGATAGTGACATCACCGTTCCAAGGATAATGAGTAGCCTGCTCCAAAGAAACAGCCTTGCCCTCTACCTTCAAGTTCGAAGTATTGGACATGAACAGATTAACATACACGTCCTTACCTTTCACCGCATACACATATCCCGGCAAAGAAGGAATGAAACGACAGATATTGGACGGACAACAGGCACAGCCGAACCAAGGCTGGCGCTGGTGCTGCCCGATGCTTTCCAACGGATTAGGATAGAAGAACCCGCCACCATCCAGGGACACGCCCGAAATAAGACCATTATATAAAGTACGTTCCAGCACATCATAATATTTTGCCTCACCATGAAGCAGGAACAAGCGGTAGTTGACATACACATTACCGATAGCCGCGCAAGTCTCACAATAAGCTGACATATTGGGCAATTCATAGTTCTTGCCAAAGGCCTCCCCATTGCTGGTGGCGCCGATGCCACCGGTAATATAATATTTCTTGCCCACAATGTTGTCCCAAATACGGTCTATGGCATGGATATAAGCCGTATCCCCTGTCAGTGCGGCCACATCTGCCATGCCTGCATACATGTAGGCTGCACGGACAGCATGTCCCACGGCTTCATCTTGTTCCACTACCGGCTTGTGCGCCTGACTGTATTCATCCGTACGAGTAGTATGTCCGCGCTGGTCCAAAAAGAATTTGGCTTGATCCAAATATTTCTGTTGCCCTGTTACCAAGTACAGTTTGGCAAGGGCCATTTCGGCAATCTGATGTCCTGGCACACGGATTTGTTGCCCTTCGCCCGTACCTATCTCCCGGCATACACAGTCGGCATAACGGATAGCGATATCAAGGAAATTACGTTTTCCGGTAGCCTGGTAATGCGCAATAGCACCTTCTACCATGTGTCCCAAGTTATAGAATTCATGACTCAGTTCCTCCACCTTCTCCCACCGTTTGCTTCCTGCCCACTCATGCGGATGCTTCGGGTTCATGGTACGCGAAGTATAGAGATAACCATCCGGTTCCTGTGCCGCAGCGACAATAACCAGCACACTATCAATATACTTAGCCAGTTTTTTGTCCGGATAGGTCTGTAACAGATAACTGGCACCTTCTATCGTTTTGTACACATCGGTATCATCAAAAGCCAGACCGCCTACTTTAATGGTATCACTGGGATGGGCGGCATTGACAAAGTTAGTATAACGTCCTGTTTCCTCGCATTTGCTGAACGCCAGAGGAATCGTTACTTCACGGCTGGCATTCAACCGTTGCCCCCAGAATGAATCGGTTACTTTCACCGAAGTGAAAGGTACGGGGTCGATAGGATAGCCGTGCGACTGATTTTTTACTTGCGCTGTTCCGCCTGCTACGGTAGCAGTCAACAGAGCAGTGACTAAAAGTTTCTTCATGGTTCTATCATTTAATTGTTTATCATAGTTTTTGCAAAAATACATATTCCGGTCATAGGAAAAGGGGGAATCACTCTTTCAACGGCAAATATTCATCCCATAATTTCAATGAGTGCAGATAACCGGTAAAGGGCCAGTCTCCTTCGGCATTGCGTCCCAATGTGATGAATTGTGACGGTTTCACCAGCAACTGGATATCTTTCTCACTGACTAATTTTCCATTGATATAAACCTGTTCCATCCGCCCATCAAAGCAGATATAGATGTGCTGCCACTTTCCTGCCAATTCCTTCATGTCCTTATATCCTGCATCTTCATCCCAGCCATAGTGATTGATTACTCCACAACGAGGCTCCGTGCCGTTGACCAACATGATTTTCTCCAATTCATCATGCGAGGTAGTAAAATCGGCCACACATTCATTTTCACTAATGGAATCATTCAGTACCCACGCCTCCAAGGTATAAGGAGCATTATCCTGCAAAGTGGCAGGAAGCATAAAACTGGAAGTATAGACCTGAGTACCCTCAAAATGAAATGCCTTTTTCCCTTTCACTTCTTTCACAACGAGAGGTAATTTCCGGGCTTCAAAATACCCTTTTACTCCTCGGTTTTCCAGATAAGGAACCGTATCGTTCACTACAAAATCATCGGCAGAAAGACTGACCACCAGCCCATGTTTCTGCTGATCAGCTACAGGCAGACGCACGATATCCGTTTCCGCATCGTATGCCTTTTCCGCCGCTTCCTGTTTCCAATTGTAGTAACGGAAATTGGTAATGACCAAAGGTTCGGTGGAACTATGCAGCGTAATCGCTCCTGATGAAAGACACGACTCCGCTTCATAACTCTGCCATTTACCTGACCTGTAAACCAACCCACTAACTGTATGCTCTTTGGACGAGGAGAGTAACGGATGACTATACTCCAATGTAGTTCCCGGTTCCAGTACCAACGCATCGCGTCCACCGATACGCTGTGTGCGTGCCGAACCTTCCTTCAAAGTAAAAGCCCCTCCCAGCATCCCTTCATTGTTCTGCCATTCACGACCATTCCAATCGGCAGCGGTAAGTCCCAGCCATTGTTGCGGAGCCGATGCTTCCACCCCATCAAAGATTTTCAAGTTCCAGACCGCCCCGCCAAATCCGTTCTTCTGTCCTCCGGTAAAGGTAAGGCGGACATAACGAGCCTTCACCTTGCCAAAATCGACCATCGGGCTGCCTGCCAGACGATTATTCCGCTTATCAGCGAAAACAGACCAATGCTTGCCATCGACAGAAGTTTCAATTAAATATTGATAAAATTGTGTGCCATACTCAAATTGAGTCCAGATAGTTTGTATCTGCCGGGCAACACCCAAATCCACTTCTATCCACTCCTGTCCCATGCCACGAGGACGCCACAAAGTCCCGTTATTATCATCTACAGCATATTCGGGACGGAAACCGGCATCATAAAAAGAAGAAGCCCTCACCTTAGCACCCAATGCCAGATTTTTTGATTTCACTACAGAAGATGCCAATGCACCTATTCCGTCATGAGTGGGAATAAGGGATTTAATACTTCCATCTTCGGCAAACTCCATACGGTCCACACAAAGCTGACGATGAAATCCGCGGTTGGAATGCGGATTATCATGACGGTGATAGACCATATAATATTCATTGCCTTCTTTCAAAACGCTATGATGTCCCGGCCCATGAATTGTTCCATCGGCATTGGTTTCAAGAATACATCCCCGATAGGTGTACGGCCCCATAGGCTTGTCCGAAGTGGCATACTGCACCCGATAGGTGTGGTCGTGACAGGAACCCGAAGAATACATAAAATAATAGATCCCCTTTCGTTTCATCACAAAAGGTGCTTCAAAAAAATCCGTGGCTTCCGTATTCGGAATCAGACGCGTTTCAGTAAAACTCTTCATATCGGAAGCCAGTTTTCCGGCTCCGCAACCGAAACCTTTATAAATCCCCCAAGTCCCCCAATACAAATATACAGAACCATCATCATCCACAAAGGTCTGCCCGTCCAATGTAATGGCATTCGTCACAAAACGGTCGGGTACAAGAACAGCCTCACTTTCACCCAATATATTTTTCCAAGGGCCGCGCGGCGTTTCACTGACCCCGCAATGAATCATACAGGGCTGACAATAAAAATAATAATAATTCCCATCCGTATGTTTCATCACATCGGGAGCCCATATCCAATGACTGTCCGGCCAGTTCATGGGCATTAACGTCCAGTTTACAAAATCCTTGCTGGTCCACACCTGTGCAGGACCGAAACCGGCCCCACTGCCATCCGTAGTGGCATACATATAATACGTATCGCCAAACTTCTTCACCGTGGGATCGGCAAAATATCCGGGAATAATGGGATTCCCCGTACCCGAAGCATTAAAAGGCTTCTGAGCAAAGCCTGTAGCAGCTCCCAACAATAAGGAAGCAACAACCAATCGTATCTTATTCATCTCTATATAGCAAAATTCTATTTGTCCCTGCGACGCTTATTCATGCACCACATTATGAATGGGAATTTCTATCTCATAAAAATATTCCTGCAACAACCGATACATATCCGGATCATACGTCTTCAGTTTCGTGCGGCGGTTCACCCAGTTATGAACTCCGTTTGCAGGTTCGGCATAGCGGTTACAGTTAAAGAAAGACTGTACGCACTCGGCAAAGTATTCCTCTTTATTGCTCACTGCATACGTCTTTTCCCACAGCCCTTTCCGGATTGCATTCTGACGAAGTGCCTCCAAACGCTCATTAAAGTCTGGCTCCACTCCCACTATACCTACCGTATGAATAAGGTGAGCGAACTCATGAATCAGGATATTCTCACCTACATATTTATCCTGCGGCAATGCCAGCAGATTCTCTTCTCCGCAACTGGATGAAAATTCATCTTCCGGTGCTCCGCCAAAACCACGGGCACGCCAGTTCCAATATTTAATGCTGTCCTCACAATTGCAGATATGGGCAAACTCCGGCAAATCGCAAGTTTCCTCATCTTTACCGATTATCATGACGTGGCAGCCTTTCTTCACCATGTGTGCCTTCACATCCGGACGTTTTGCCAACATCAAACTGATGATATCACAAGCTTTCAATAAGGCCTCATCGCTCACCTTTCCGGAAGAGGTGACATACAGACCTTCTGTTTCTATGTATTTCTGATAGAAAGAAGGAATATTTTTCCCTTCAGGGATACCGGTAACCTGTCCGTGAACAGGGCAAAGCTCCAACTTCATGGCAAATCCGCCGCCCGATGCCAGATGCAAAGTCAACCGGCTGTCCTTATCAATCCGGATTGTTTCTTTCCGATAATCCTCGGCCTGCTTATTGGCATTCACACCGTCTTTAAACAAAACAGCCGTATAAGACATTCCTTCGGGAAGGAAAGAGAAATCGAGCTGCACATCACGTTCATCCCAATTGGTCATACCACCGATATACCAGTTCACATCCTTCTTACGCACTGTTACAATATATTTTCCCAACTCGCCCGAAGCAATAAAAGTAGAATCCACCTCCACAGGCAGAGAAGCTATGAAATCCACACATTCCTGCTCATTCAGATAGTTGGTAGGCGCATCACACAACATGGTAAAAGGAGAATCGTGTACAATATAGGCAGCCAGCTGATGACACCGGGTTCCCATGCTGGCCGGTGTGTAATACATAGCGCGCCAATCTGCCTTCGTGGCATTGCGCATAGCTCCCGGCGTATAATCCACCGGTCCCGCCATCATACGGATATAGGGGAAAGTAACATCATAAAGAGGCATATTATTCTTGATATCCGTCCATTTCACCTCTTCCATGCCGAACACGCTTTCAAAATTGATAATATGAGGGTAGGTACGGTTGATACCTGTCGGTTTGTAAATGCCGTGCAGATCAAGGGTTAATTTATACCGGGCCGTCATCTCAGCGATGCGATACACCATTTCGACGGCAGTCTGATCATCACGATCCAGGAAATCCACCTTAAAACCTTTGATTCCCATATCCGCATATTTCTTACAAGCTGCTTCCAACTGGCTGTCGAGTACATTAAACACCGTCCAAAGCACTATTTCCACCCCTTTGGATTTGCCGTATGCTATCAGTTCCGGCAAATCAAGTTCGGGAATAACGGTCAGCATATCCCCGCTCTTCGGGGCATACCATCCTTCATCCAACACAATAAACTCCAATCCGTTCCGGCTGGCGAAATCGATATAATATTTATACGTATCCATGTTGATACCGGCTTTAAACGGCACTCCTTTCAGATTCCAGTCATTCCACCAATCCCATGCCACTTTGCCTGTCTTTATCCATGAGGTATCACCGATACGGTTGGGAGAAGCCAGAGCATAGACTAGGTTGTTGACCGGCATATCCGTATCCTTCTCCGTAATGGCCAACACACGCCACGGATAGGAACGGGAGCCACGGCTACGGGATATAAAATCGGTAGTTTCAGTTACATATTCCTGCTTCCGCCAAGGATAAAAGTCTGTTTTAGCCGGATAAGGAGCAAAGACACCTTTCAATCCATACTTTCCCTGCTGTGACTGCACAAACATGCCCGGATAAGCTTCCAAATCTGACTCCAACAGGGTCAGTTTTACGCTGCCGCAATCCACGGTAACCGGAAGAAAAGCCAGTTTAGGCTGTGCTTTTGACAGAGGAGTGATGTCATATACATTCTGATAAGCCATCACCATCGGTTTTTTATCATTGGTGGTATAAGGAAGATAAGCCGTATAATCTTCCTTAAAATTAAACTCGGCCTGTTCCTCCTTTATAATGATATCCGAAGATTGTGTGGTATAGAATCGATAGGCGACTCCCTCATTGTATGCACGGAAGATGATTCCGAACCCACCTTTCAGCTTCAAGTCGAGTTCGTTGCCTGTTGCAACGAACTCCTTGAAACGGTAAAAAGGTGATTCTATGTTATCCTTTATCTTTCTCCTTCTTTCCCCTGTGATACGGGGAGTTTTACCTACTATAGTTCCGTTTTCCAGAACCAAACCTATATTAGAGTGTGAGAGAATTGTATCATTTCCATGCATCACTTGGTAGGCCAGTTCGTTTCCGGCGCTGATTTCCACTTTCAATGTTCCATCGGGTGAAGAGAGTACATATTTCTTTTCCTTGGCTGCAAATGAAGCATTTCTAATCAATAAAAGCAAAGATAAAATTGCAAGACAGAGTTTCTTGTTGTTTTTCATAATCTATCGGTTATATACGTTGTTCACTTGCAAAGTAAAATAAAAAAATTACAAGAAAGGGAAGATATAATATAATGTAATGGCAGAATCGTCCAATAAATCTCATTTTATGGATTTGACAGTTAGGCGGTTGTACTATTCTTCCATTCGTTTAGACTATTTTTTTATCCTCTTGGAGGTGTACGATGTAAACAGCTATTAAAATTGCATATTCAACACAATAGTCGCTTTATACTGTACACCATTTCTAGTATATATCAGCGTAGGTTTCAACACATATTTCTGTCCGGCAACACTTACTCCTTTTCGGTGTCCGTATGTCATGGCCAACCCGCTGAATTCTATATAGACCGGTGCCGTATCACCCCAGTTGCCTATGTTGCCATTGGCTTCGCACCAAAATCCATTATTGGCAGTAGAGGTGTAAGCAAAAGTGCCGTCAGCCTGGCCGAGTGCGATAACCACTTTGTCCTCGGCAGTTTCTGTACCTACACTGGCCAGTTTACTTTCCAACACGGCAGGCTTCATGACAAACGCCTGTGCCAAATCTTTATTTGTTTTCAGGTCCACCGTTCCTTGTGGATAATCCTCGGAACCGGCATTGCACTTCACATCGAATGTCAATGTAATATCTTTAGGCATAGCCGTCTCGTCAATAGAGAAATTGCCAAGCAAGTCCGTTCCTTCAAACTTTACTTTGTAAGGCCATTGCTCATCGTCAGTCTCATCATCATTCCATGGATGTGACTTATACTGAACGGGAGCGCCCATTACCACTAGGCATAATTTTTCTGTTCCGATCGGTATCGTATAAGAAACCACTCCTGCATTTTCCTTATTCATAGATGCGTATTGTGGAGCTCCATTCACAATAGCCACAAATCCATATCGCCATCCGGCTGCCGTATTGCCACCATTATTGTTGTAAGCGGTAGCCGTACCTGCCACATTGCCGTCGGCATCCAATGTCGTTCCCGGATCCTCTTCTGCCAAAGCACATCCCACAGCCAGTCCGGCAAAATTCGCCTTGACCGTTGTTCCGGCTTCGGGAACGTTCAATGGAATGATATTGAATCCAGTAGTGCCCGGACAGCTGGCATAGCCTACCTGATAATATCCTCCGGCTGCATCATACATTTTCGTTGTATAATTGCAAGCGGTCTCTGTGACATAATTCCGCACCACGTCCATATCATAAGTCACCATACGGGTAGCGTAGCCATAAAGTTCCGTATAAAGTGTTTGCAAGTCATTGTTACAGTACAGACGCTGATAAGTCATGAGCGGATCTTCCGGATAGCGCGACTGTGTCCAGACATTCCCTACCACATCGACTCCATGTTTCTGCGCCCAGTAATATTGCAACCAATAACTGGCATAACGCATCCATTCATGATTGAAATGGCGATGGTAATTGGCTTTCCACACATCTACATGGTAACCGAACAGCTCCGCCGGATAATCTTGGAACGACTGCCATTGCGCACATTGTTCCCAAAAGCCATTTCCACCTTCACCACTCGACCCATAACCGTATCTGAATCCTACTTGCGAAAAGTCCGCCTCTCCGTTCAACATCTTGTCACAACTTACCTGATACTGGAAACTATGTCCTATTTCGTGCGCAATGGTAGAACCTACCGGTTGGCAGGTGCTGGGATTTACCCACAATGCACCGATTGTATTGTCGTAACCGGAACCTGTAGCAAGCCACTCAGTCTGATACAGCAAGTAAATCTCCATCTTATATTTATCCAGAAAAGACTTGTTTTGCCCAGTGTCAGCAAACTTCAAGGTTTCGATATTTGTCCGGTAGAATTGTTCGGCCTTTGCCAATAAATCATCAATGTCTACACGCAATACCTCCGGCACTGACTCTGCTCCCGGATCGTTGCCGAACCCCGGTTCCCAAAACACGAAGAAATGCTCGCTTTGCTTCATGCGCCACCATGACCAGCGCGCATCACTGCGAAGCATATTCATATTACTAAACTCAATAGGTTTGTAATATTTATCAAAATCTTTGATATCAGCCGAATTCAAGGTTAACACAGCATTGGGATTAGCTTCCTGGCGGATATGGACGGTTACTTCGGATTCTCCGCATACTATGACAAGAGTTGCTTCCCGATAGTTTTCGCTATCATTCTTCTGCAACAACATGGGCAATGAAATTTCGCCTGCCTCACCTTCATATCGGGGCAGTTTAATCCAAGTGCAACTGGAATCGGTGGCACGGCTGGTTACATCTTCTACAGTGGCTGTCCAAGGACCGGTAGCGGAGAACTTTACAGAAGCTTCTGTCTCATCCCAAAATAGTGTTTTGCTTTGCTGACTGCTGTCTAGGGTGAGCTGGAGGATAATACTTTCATCCTCGCTGTCACTGCAACTGCTGAAGGCAATAAAGAAACAGCAAACAATGGATAAAGCAAATAGTAATTCTTTGCACAATAATTTCTTCATAATTATAGCTTTTATTGGAGTCCCATTTAAATGCCTGCGGTAAAGTCAATATTTACCCCATTACCACTAACACATATATAAAGTTTTTGATGGTCATTCGTTTCAGCTAAAACATTTATAAAGCTAAAACATCCTAATAAAGTCACTAAAAGACTTCTTAATAATAATATTTTCACACATTTGTTTTTCTGAATTTACTAAATAAAAAAGAGAAACCAATATCCATTATAGATACTGATTTCCCTCGATAAAATATTATTCCAACGTTGCTTTAACAATAAACTCTACGAATTTACTATTATCCTCCTTAAGCGCATATACAAAATTTACATTAAAAACAGAACCGGAAGTTGAAGCTGGATTTCGACCTATATTAACCATATCACCATTCTCTTGTGTTTCAACAAACAAAACACTACCAGTCGAACCATCATCACTCCAATTCGTTACTTTTAAATTAGAAGTCAGCCAATAACCTATTCCACTACCACCAGCAGTATAATCACTAGTAGTATTCCATTCACCAGATTCACTATCGACCATATACAGAGCAATCGGGCCTCCCGGTTCTTTGCAAGCGGTAATGAATTCAGATAAAGTCAGCCCCAAACAACTTTCTATCACCTCCTGATAATCTGCAAATTCAATAGAAAATGCAGAATAGTCACCTGCTGGAATAGTATTGGCAACAACAATACGTCCCGGATCAGTAACGGTCACATCAAAAGCAAAACGTACATAATCATCAAAATTTGCACCATTGTTTATAGCAAATCCAACGTTAATGGAGATAGCTGTACCTACAGAAGCGGTTTCGAGCACATTAAGAACCAGCTCCTTCTTTGTTGCATCCAACTCAATACTAGCTATACCAGAAGCTGCATCACAAACACCGCCTGCCGTATTATAGTACCAACCGTTGGTACCCTTGGTAGGAGCTGTTCTATTCCAACAGTTTTTCGATATATTGATAGGATAAAACACCACACTCCCATTAGACAATGCAGCCAACGTCTCATCTACCGTCATCCCCAAATACGTATGAAACTTTTCTGCATAATCAGTCAGTTTAACCGTCTTCGCTTCCAAACGGCTGATGGGAAACTCTGCTTTGGTAGAAACCACAGCATCCGCATTCGTCTTCAGATAGGGATTTTCATTCTCCCCGTACACATGCTTGCTGGTAGCATCCTCCGGATCCGTACTGCATGCAGCCAGTGACAGAGTGAAACAAGCAATTAAAGCATATATAAAATTCTTTTTCATCGTACTTTTCTTTTTTTAATTAATGAATTCATTATTCGGCACCACCATATCCCGGATTCTGCTTCAACTTAATGTTGCCATCCAATGCAGACTTAGGTAACGGAAAAATATCACAATGCCTGTCTGTCTTATCCGTCTTCGCATCTTTGCAAAACCATGACTTGCCATTATATACATTCTGATTGGTTCCGTTTATACGGAAACGGATCAAGTCCTGACGACGGTGATGCTCTGCCACAAACTCCCAGGCCAGTTCGTCCAACAAACCACCCAGTTCAATATCATCGCCCCCTTCTTCTGTGATAATCCAGTTATCGGCTTCTCCCATGATTCCCTGATTCTCCCGATGTCCGTAGTTATAACGGCTGCCACCCTTCAATTGAGCTACAGTAACCGTTGCTTTACCGGGATCGGACTTGAAGGCACGTTGGCGTACAGCTGTTACCAAATCGGCCGCCACTTGCTCGCTTTCTCCATTGTAACCACCTAAACGAAGCAAGCACTCCGCTTTAATAAAATAAGCATCAGCCAAACGGAAGAAAGGCACATCATCATAAGAAGTTCCATAGTCGCCTGAAAGTATTTCATATTTCACCAAGCGTTCACTTTCAAAGGGATAGCAACCGGGATTGTCTATACTATGTAATTCCCGAGTATATACCAAAGGTTCACTGTCCACATAAATGGGAGCACCGGCATAGTCATATTGCTGTCCTGATATCCAACAGTCTTCATAGCGGCTGTCTTCTTCATCGTATGTTTCCAGAAATTGAGGAAGAACAGCCCCCCCACCGGTAGCCCATCCGTTAAACTGCCACGTTGCACGTCCGGCTACATGCATCCACATATTTGCCATATAGTTACCTCCAGCATAATTGAATTCAAACGGAATACCAAAGATAATTTCAGGCGAACCGGAAATATCTTCTCTAAAATTATCCGAATAATTCGGAGCCAAAGAGAACTTGCCACTGTTAATCACTTCATTTACCTCATCAATAGCCTTTCCGTAATAAGAATTATCAGAGTAATCATTGAACCATGCATTGTGGTTCAAATACATTTTTGCCAGAAGCATATTGATGGCATAGTCGTTCAGCTTACCCATTTCTACTTTTGTTCCACATTTCCCCTTTACATCCGTCAACTCACTGATCAGGAAATCCCACATCTGTTGGGGAGTTGCCTGTTCGGGCAACCATCCGTCTTCATGTTCATATTGCGTATCCAATGGGATGTTGCGGAACAAATCGAATAAAATATAATAATAAAGAGCGCGATAAGCCCTTAATTGCGAAGAAGTGGTTATATCAGCAGCAATGACTTCATCTGCCAACAGTTTGTTACAGGCATTGATACCGGCATAGTTACGATTCCATGTATCATTGAAATGGGCTATCTGTGAATGGAACTGATGTTTGTGCATAGACACGTACAAATCTCCCCAGCCGATACTGATCCGATAAGGAATACACCATGAATCGGACGACTGGTCCATCATATCAGCATAACTATACCATCCCCAATACACATCACGAAGACTGCTGTATACCGGAGCAAACATGGCCGCCCGGTCTTTTTCTGTAAACTCATACTTCTCGGAAGCAATCGTATCATAAATCGTTTCGCTCAAATCTGTACAACTGCCCAAAGACAAGGTACAAGCTCCTATCGCTGAAGCCCAAAGTGCTTTATTGAATATTGTTTTCATGTTAGTTCTTCATTTAAAAGTTAGAAAGATACATTCAGACCGAAAGTGAATGAACGGGTAGAAGGATATTTATCGCGCCAGTCAATACCCAAAGACCAAATATCACCATTTGACATTTCAGGATCCAATCCATCATATCCAGTAATGCAGAATAAATTATCGGCAGAAACATAAGCCCGGATATTTTTCACAAACTTACTGCTTTTCAATGGAATGTTATAGCCCAACGTAATGTTAGTCATTTTCAAAAAATCACCATCCTCCAAATAATAGCTTACAAAAGTCTGTTTTTGGGCTGTTGATAAGGTATATTGTCCACCATAAGGAGCCTTTTGCACAGATTTCAAGCGATTATAAGCGATCGAGTTGTTCTCATAATAAGCACGAGGCTCGTTCAGAATCTTAAAACCAAACTGGCCTGTCATCTGGAAAGATAAATCAAAATTTTTATATCTGAACGAGTTGTTCCATCCCAAATACAATTTAGGAAGAGCATTCCCTAAATATTGACGGTAGTCATCATTAGACAGCATATTGTCTGTAAACTCTTCAATCTCACCAGTCTTCGTATTCTCAACCATCCAAAGTCCGTTTTCTGAAACACCAACGGACTTCATGCCATAAAATTGTCCCATAGATCTCCCCACTTCCATCCGCTGGGTAGAAAGACTGATAGGTTCACCCAAATAAGCATGATCTATCTGATTTGAAGTCTCATACAAGTCATTTGAAAGACTCAATAATTTGTTCGCATTATGAGAGGCGGTAACTGTGGTTTTCCATTCAAAATCCTTTGTCCGTACAGGAATGGCATTGACAGCAATTTCAATACCTTGGTTACGCATCTTGCCGGCATTAGCCAAAGTCTTGTTATACAAATTGGGAGGAGTCGGTACCGTAAAATCATATAGCATATCCGAAGTCTTCTTCTGATATACATCAATAGAACCACTCAGACGTTCATCCAATACAGCCCAGTCCAGACCAATATTAAATTCCTTGGAAGTTTCCCATTTCAAATCAGGATTAGGATTGGATTTTACGCTTAACCCCTGATGCCAGACGCCATTATCATAGAAATAAGGAGAACCATACTCATACCGGGTTAATGAATTATAAGAGTCACCTACAATGACACCTGTCACACCATAACCGGCACGTAACTTTAAGTTATTCAGCCACGTAAGGCCTTCCATGAATTTTTCGTTACTGATAGTCCATCCCAAAGAAACAGAAGGGAAAGTAGCCCATTTATTGTTCTCACCAAATTTGGAAGAGCCTTCACGGCGTACACTCAGCAGAACATTATATTTATTATCGTAACCATAGCTCACACGTCCGAAGAAACCAATCAAGGTATTGTCATTCTTGTAACTGCTCATGCCGGCTTTTCCATCTTTCAAAGCTGTACCTAATCCCAAGTTATTCCAAAGATAAAAATCTGTTGGATAATCATAGTTATTAGCTCCAAAACCTTCATTTACATTATACTGGTAATTATAGCCCACCAATGCATCAAAACGATGTTTATTCCAAGTATGATTATATTTAGAAGTAACTTCCAGATTATCTGTGGTATATTCATTCTGAGAATGATAAGCATATCCTGTGTGATTCTCGCTCTTCTGTGAAAAATATTCGGAAGTATAATATCCACGATTATGATCACTAGTAACCCTACGGCTTAACATGAGGTTGGTCTGCCAGTTTTTAATCGGTTCAAAGGTGATATTCCCCGTCATCCGGGTATTCTCACTATTGTATTTACCATCCTGTTCACGGATGATACCTACTGGATTATAATAATAATTTACGGCAAAATTCTCGTAAAAAGTTCCATCCTCATTCCAGATGGGTTCAGTAGGGTTACGCATAATAGCCTGTCGGTAAATACCCAGACCTGCCGCATCAATCGGACCATTCTTATGGAATGTCTTTACCATATTGAAATTCACTTTCAACATATCATTTAACATCCAGTGAGAAACATCAAACCTCATTCTCATCTCTTCATTATAGGTCTCAAGCAACACACCTTCCTCTTTGCGATACGTAAAATCCGCAGAATAAGTGGTATTTTTTGATCCTCCGGAAATATTAAAATTATGGTTATGAGTAAATGCAGTACGGGATACCGCATCCAACCAATCCGTATCATACCCTTTATCAGCATAGTTTGTCAATCCCTGACGGATTTCCTCTGCTCCATAGAAATCAAGCGTCTTGCCAAACTTGGAAAGAGACATATACCCGGAATAATTGGCAGCCGTACGCGACTCGCGCTGGCCGTTTTTTGTAGTAATCAAAATAACGCCATTAGCACCTCGTGTACCATAAATAGCTGCCGCAGAAGCATCCTTCAACACATCAATAGAAGCTATGTTTTCGGGGGAAACCGTTCCTAAACCACCTTCTATTCCGTCCACCAATACCAATGGAGTAGAGCCTCCCTGCAATGAAATCACACCACGCAAACGAATTGTAGATTCCGCATTCGGATCACCGGAGCCTTTCGCAATGGTCAATCCTGCCACTTTACCTTTAATCAGTTCGGCTGCATCTCCAATCTTACCTGCTGTAAAGTCTTCGGCCTTCACAGAAGCCACCGCACTGGTTACATCTCCCTTGCGCTGCGTACCATAACCGATTACAACCACTTCATCCATCAGTTCGGAATCGTCTTGCAGGGTAATATCTTTCTTACCACCATTTCCGACTGGAATTTCCTGGGTCTTATAGCCAATATAAGATATTGTCAAAACGGACTGGGCACTTTTTACCTTCAGCGTATATTTACCGTCAAAATCGGTAATGGTACCGTTGGTCGTTCCTTTTTCCATGATATTGGCACCAATGATAGGTTCCCCTTTCTTGTCTTTCACCACACCGCTTACTGTTACAGTTTGCTGTGTAATTTCCATTTTCATAGACTCTGCTGTTCCCGGCAGTGCAAATACAGGGCTCATCCCTGCACCCGCAGTAAGGAAAAGACAGGTGGTAGCCTTTAGCAATGCTTTGCTGAACAAGGCCCGGTTCTCATGTGTTTTCATCATACAGTTTTATTTAAAAGGTTTATATGTTCATTCAGTTCACTTTCCATTCAATCACCCCTCCCGAAGCTCCTTTCTGCAATTGTGCTGCAATTTTAAGCCCCTTTGTTTTGACAGGTTTGAAATCCAAACTATTATAGCAATCTTTTTTTACAGTATATTCAGTCAACGCCTCTACCTCTTTCCAACTTTCGCCTTCTTTATAATATAGTTTCCAGCTTTCCGGCACACGGAAATCTCCGTCATAATGGTCAAAATCCAACCAATACACTTGTACGTTCGATACGGTATAAGGCTGGTCGAATTCATAAGCCAGTGTTTCGACAGTACCGTTCTTCAGCCACCAATAGTGGTAAGGTTTCGAGATATCCGATGAGCGTTTAGGTTCCCATTGGTCATTTACCCCCCATGCCCATGTTTCCACCGAAGCCGATTCGGGAGCATCTTTCTGTATAGGAGCCTGTATCATCAGAGTACGTGCTTTGCTGGCAATAGTAGCTTCCGGAGTGGGGCGGGCATACTCGGCCGCTTCGGGAATCCATACAGCCATCTGGTCGGCACCGCGGTTGTTCCATGTAGAATAAGGAATTGCTTTGAAGGGAACATCTTTTACCTTACCATTCCTGTCAATTTCTTTAGCTGTACCGCTCAGCACCATTACGCCATTCAACAAACCGGCATCGTAAGAAGCCTCCATCGGAGTACCGTCGGGGATGAATTTGTTGAATACAGTACTGTCGGCCTGGTCTTGTCCTTCCAGACAGAACATAATAGGACCCCGTTCTATAGCCAGTTTGCCACGGTCATCCTCTACTTGGTCATTTGCTTTCACACGACGTACCTCCATAGGAAGATTGATTTCAACCACATCACCCGCTTTCCAGTTGCGTACAAGGGTGGCATAACCATCATATTGCTTCGCATTGACTTTGGAACCGTTCACAGAAATGCTGTAAGCCTGAGCCTTGTCTGTAAATGAGTAGAGATCTGTGGGTACGGGAGCGTCTTGCGCCCATCCGGGGATACGCACACGCAAAGCAAACTCCTGTTCTTTTTCGGGAGTGACGGCAATACTTATCTTTCCGTCCCACGGATAGCCTGTAGTTTGTTCCACATTTATTTTATTACTTTCCGTTTCAATATCCGCCTTGCTTTGGATAAAGAGATTGACATACACATCATTGCCTTGAGTGGCATACATATAATAAGGTACTGAAGCCATGAAACGGGTTATGTTGCCCGGACAGCAGGCACATCCGAACCAGTGTTGGCGCTCATGCTGCCCCATGGATTCCAACGGATTGTCATAGAAGAACTTGTCACCGCTGAGTGATACGCCCGAAATGACTCCGTTATACAACGCGCGTTCCAGCACATCCGCATATTTGGCATCTCCCGTAGCGAGAAACATACGATGATTCCAATACACATTGGCTATAGAGGCGCAGGTTTCGCAATAGGCTGTGTGATTATTCAGTTCATAGTTCGGACCGAATCCTTCACCTTGTGGGCGGGAACCGATTCCGCCTGTGATAAAGAGTTTTTTGCCGGCCATATTTTCCCAAATACGGGTTAAGGCATTGAAATAGGCGGTATCATGAGTCAAAGCGGCTACATCTGCCACTCCGGAGTAGAGATATCCGGCACGGACGGCATGACCTACTATCTCGTCTTGTTGCAGGATGGGCTTGTGATCCTGACTATATTCGCTCAGTTTATGTCCGTCTGTTCCTCTGCCGGTTTCTTCTACAAAATACTTAGCCGTCTGCAAATATTTCTCATCACCTGTCACCTTATATAGTTTGACAAGAGCCATCTCGGCGATAGGATGACCGCTGGGACGATGGATCTGCCCTTCGCCGGGTCCGAAGACCTGACATACCAGATCGGCATTTTTGATAGCCACATCCAATAATGTACGTTTTCCGGTGGCGCGATAATGAGCAACGGCGGCTTCGTACAAATGACCGCTGTTATAAAGTTCGTGGCTGTTGATTTTTTCCCAACGGTGCGTGCCCCACCAACCGGATAAACGGGTACATTGATTGGTTACACAAGTAGTAAGATAACCATCCGGTTCCTGTGCGGTAGCTATGATATGGATTACACTGTCCAGATAATGATCCAGTTTCCCGTCATATTTTACGGCCAGCGAGTAGGAAGCTCCTTCTATAATTTTATAGGGATCGGTATCGTCGAAAGAAAAGTCACCGCGATGCTCGCCTTTCATCAGACCACCCGCAATGGCAAAGTTATCGAATCGGCCGTTCTTTTCACATTCTTTGAAAGCGGATGGGATGGAAACGGTGCGGTTGGTTTCAATCCGCGGTGACCAGAAATTATCATCTAAATGAACTTGGGTGAAAGGAACTTCTTTGATAGGAGCATCAGGTTGTGTATAAGGTGTGCTACATGCGCATACACTTATTATAGCAATGCTGCTCCATACTATTTGCAATTTGTTTTTCATACTATATCTGTGTTTTTTATTTCAGTATCAACTATGTCAACAGATGCAAAGTAAGTGAATAAACCATTAAGTAGATAAAAGAAAAATCTATTATACTGCGAAAATCGTCTTAAAGATGATCAATCCATTTTTAATATAATGATATTGATTATCAGTGTTTTATACTATTGTTATAGACAATTTTTTCATTCTATTGGACAATCGTTTTATCTTGTAAAGACAAGGATTAAGCAGATTTGTCTGTTTTTTGAGCTTGAATAGTTGGAGATACTTAATTCTTCTTAGAAAACCTCAATAAGATCCGGTGAAACTTTCCTTCTCTGATAATATAAATTAGATTGGCGTTCCTTATTCAATAAAAAACTTAATGATGCAGCTATGATATATGCGTATATTCGGGTTTCAACTGATAAACAGACTGTAGAGAACCAGCGGTTCGAGATAAATCGTTTTGCCAAACAAAGGGATTTCCAAATTGATGTGTGGGTGGAAGAAACGGTTTCAGGAACACGGTCAGCCAAAGACAGAAAGCTTGGCGTACTATTGAAAAGAATAAAGAAAGGGGATACATTGATTGTGTCGGAGATCTCTCGTTTGGGAAGAAGATTGATGGAAGTAATGAGTATACTGAATGCATGTATGTTGAAAAATGTCATCCTGCTCACGGTGAAAGAGAAATATGAGCTGGGAAATAATATACAATCTCAAATATTGGCATTCGCTTTTTCCCTTTCCGCACAAATAGAACGCGACTTGATTTCCCAACGTACCCGTGAGGGACTTGCACGCAGAATCGCCTCCGGACAAAAGTTGGGACGTCCCATGGGAGGACATAACTCGAAATATAAACTTACGGGAAAAGAAGAAAAAATTAAGGCTATGCTGGAGGCGGGAACCAGTAAGGCGGAGATGGCGAGGAAATTGAAAGTGAGCAGGAATACATTGGCAGCTTTCCTTAACAGAAACAGGACAGGGATTCCTTCGAACTGATAAAAGTGATATGTCTGTTATTCGTAATAAGAAGAAACAAAGCCTCTGATAGATTATTCTTACTTAAATTTCGGTTTTAGCATAAGGATATACATAAAGCACAAAAACGCTCTGTCACAGTAAAATGCACATTACTAATCACTTCCGGTGTAAAAGTCTCTCAAATCCCCTTCAATTGGTATGTCGGTGGGGAAACAAATCCGTTTTTGGGAATGCTCGCATTCGGGAATACCAGCGGACAAGATGTAGAGTCAGCCCCTCACTGCCTCCCGGCTACTCGTGGGCATCATAGTTCATATCTGACAGGATACTGTTTGTTTCGGCTATTGAACCTTGTTGCGTATGTAATAAGAACCTGTTTCTATCGTATCTTCACTCCGTTCCGTTTGATATTCCACCTAAGTGAAGCAATTACTCCACCCTAGTGAAAATGGCTGTTCACTAAAGTGAAATCGCCTCTTCACCTAGGCGAAGCAACGAACGCAGCCAGACAAAATATGCCACAGCTATGCTCTCTTGCAAGGAAGCGACCACAGCTATGGCACAGGAATTAAAACAACCTGTATACGTCAAGCCGAATTTGACAGCGGAGAATGGCAAACCGTTTCAAGGGGACTTAGAATCTATTTACACAGTATGTCGTTGATTTACAGTAATATACTGTGTATGATTTGGAATGGTAATGTGCTGATGCAGAAG
>ERZ780229.212-NODE-212-length-23291-cov-2.11181_pt1 | contig 23291 bp, 19 predicted proteins | sample MGYA00510974_ERZ780229 | MGnify/ENA primary metagenome ERZ780229 (study PRJEB29588, sample SAMEA2151034) | human gut metagenome | biome: human gut; feature: human-associated habitat; material: faeces | place: Denmark | collected 2008/2010 ... | reverse complement strand
GCCGCCGAGCCGGTCGCCAAACTCGTGGCCGGCCCTATGAAGGTGCTGTCGGTCGTCGCCTCCCCTTTCGTATGGCTCCTTTCGAAGAGCATCGAGGGCATTTCCCATCTGTTCGGGCTGCGCGATACCGACAGTCCCGTAACGGAGGCCGAGATCAAGTCGATCGTGCAGGAAGGCGCCGAGGACGGAGCTGTGCAGGCTGTCGAGCAGAAGATCGTCGGCCGTGTCTTCTCGTTGGGTGACCGCAGCGTGGAGTCGATCATGACCCACCGCAGCGACATCGCATGGCTCGATGTGAATATGTCTGTGGATGAGATCCGCGACCTCGTTCGTCGGGAGCCTCACGGACGCTATCCCGTCGGTGAAGGATCGCTCGACCGGCTGGTCGGCGTCGTCTATCTGAAGGATCTTTTCTCGCATATCGGGGACCCTGGATTCTCGCTGCAGCAGATTCTCTCTCCTGTCAAGCTGTTCCACGAGGGAGCGGAGGTGTATATGGCGCTGGAACAGTTGCGGACCGAGCAACTGGGTTATGGCATCGTTTGCGACGAGTTCGGCGTCACGCAGGGTATCGTGACTCTGAAAGATATTTTCGAAGCCCTTGTGGGCGAGCTGCTCGAAGATCGTGAAGAGCCGGATATCGTCGTGCGCGAGGACGGCAGCGTGCTGGTGGACGGACAGTGTTCGTTTTACGATTTTCTGGCCCATTTCGGATTGGAGGATGTCTATTCTTCGGCCGAATACAATACGATCAGCGGTTTGATTCTGGATGAGTTGGAACATATTCCGCACAGCGGGGAATACCTTCAATGGGAGTGTTTCCGGCTCGAAGTCGTGGATATGGACGGAGCACGTATAGACAAGGTACTGGCGACGATGATCGACACGTCCGATAATAAAACTAAATAAGGTCTTTCCGTGCGGAGTTTGTTTTTGATGCCATGAAGATTGCCGACATAGAATTGGGTGACCGCCCGCTGTTCCTGGCTCCGATGGAGGATGTGACCGATCCTTCGTTCCGCTATATGTGCAAGCGGTTCGGTGCCGACGTGGTATATACCGAGTTTATCTCTTCGGACGGGTTGATCCGCGATGCGGGCAAGTCGCTTGCCAAATTGCGCATCGCCGAATCCGAACGGCCCGTGGGTATCCAGCTTTACGGTCATCTGGTGGAACCGATGGTCGAGGCGGCTCGGATCGCCGAGGCGGCCGATCCCGATATCATCGATATCAACTTCGGTTGTCCGGTGAAGAAGATCGCCGGTCGGGGCGCCGGATCGGGTATGATGCGCGATGTCCCCCTGATGGTCGAGATGACCCGCCGCATCGTCGAAGCCGTGAAGAAACCCGTGACGGTCAAAACCCGTCTGGGATGGGATGAAGAGTCGAAGAACATCGAAGAGATCGCTCTGCGCCTGCAGGACGTGGGTATCGCCGCACTGACGATCCACGGCCGCACGCGGGCCCAAATGTATCGCGGCGAAGCGGACTGGACGCTCATCGGCAAGGTGAAGAACAATCCGGCGATCCGGATTCCGATCATCGGTAACGGAGATATCGACTCCGGTCCTAAAGCCCGCGAAATGTTCGACCGCTACGGAGTGGACGGGGTGATGATCGGGCGGGCGACCTACGGGCGGCCCTGGATCTTCCGCGAAGTGAAACACTTTCTTGAAACCGGCGAGGTGATGCCGCAGCCGTCGGTGGCGGAGCGGGTCGAAATCGCCAAAGAACATCTGGCCAAATCCCTGGAGATCAAAGGTGGCCGGGTTGGAATCCTGGAGATGCGCCGCCACCTGTCGAACTATTTCAAGGGACTTCCCAATTTCAAGGAAACCCGCCTGAAGCTGGTGACTCTGTTCGATCCGAACGAACTGTATGCCACGCTCGATTCGATCGCCGATCGTTGGGGCGATTTCGACGTGAGCGGGGTCATCCCTGCTCCGCTTTCGCATGATGTGTAGCTTTGTTCTGCACGAGAATCGCTTGCCTGTCGATTCCTAAGCGTATATTTTCAACAAGGGCGACCAAATCTTTCTGCCCGCCCGAAAAGTCCCGGCAGCGTACCGGTGCCGAATTTCGTGGAGCCGGAAAATTGTCGCTTCGTGCGTAAGGATCTCCTTTTATTCGTTATTCGATTCCCCGTCATTTGTTTATTCGATAACTCTGTAAAAACGAAGCGCCGCGAGAGAAGTCGCGGCACTTTTTATTATCAACGTCCGGGGTTATTTCAGGCTGCGTTGGATATAGTCGGTGTAATCCTTGACTACGGGCGTGTAATCTTCCTCTTCGAACAGCGGGGAGGAGATCAGGAAGTCGGCCGTTGAGCGGTTTACAGCCGTGGGTACGTTGTAAAGCGTTGCCAGGCGCAACAGCGCTTTCACATCCACGTCGTGCGGTTGCGCCGACATGGGGTCCCAGAAGAAAATCAGGGCACTGATCCGTTCGTCCGCGATCAGGGCGCCCAGTTGCTGGTCGCCGCCCAGAGGACCCGATTTCAGCCGCGTGATGTCGAGTGCCGGTTGCTCGTAGTGGTGGGATGCCGAGTGATTGAGCAGGGTTTCTTCGACGATCTTGCCTGTCGTACCCGTACAGACGATCCGGTGTTTGCTCAATTTTTCACAGTTCCAGTCCACCCATTCCGCCAGGTCGTGTTTCATGTTGTCGTGCGCGACGAGCGCCATCATTTTCTGTCTGTTCATTTCTTTCATCCGTTTTTTTGAAAGCCGCGTTTCGGCTTTCGGTTGTTTTATACTCGATTTACGGCCCCAAGATGCGAATAAGCCGAGTACAAAAGCAAATTTATTTGCATTTTGCCGAGGCGAAGTATTTAAGACGAAGTCAAAGATACGAAAAGGAGGGAGCAATCGTGCGGGTTTGTACGCAAGAATTGCCGAACCGCTTCCTATTTTCTGCAAAGATAATATGCAGCGGCATCTTCCGACCACTCCCGGCGCAGGTTTCATCGAATTGTAATGTCGGGAAAGTTCGGTATTCCGCCCGGAAACCGTTACCCGTTGTTGCTTGCCTTGAGCCCTCGGATCACCGCCGAAGTGAATCCGGCGTGTTCCATTTCGTTCAGCCCTTTGATCGTGATTCCTCCGGCTGTGGTTACCCTATCCACCTCCTGTTCGGGGTGCGAGCCGTTGGATTCGAGCAAGGCGATCGCCCCGCGCAGGGTTTGCAGAACGCCTTCTTGAGCCTTTTGCGGGTAAAGGCCCAGCTCTACCCCGCCCTCCATCGCTGCCCGGATATAACGGAAGGCGAAGGCGATACCGCAGGAGCAGAGCGGCCGGCCCGAGTAGCCGCTCTTCCACCAATTCCGCTTTGCCCAATGCACCGAAAATATTCAAAACCAGTCTGTTCTGATCTTCGGTCGCATTCAGCCCCGTGATGAACGTCATGCTTTGCTTTACTTCGATGGCCGTATTGGGAATTGCGCAATAAAGGGCTCTGTCTTTTCCGGCCCATGTTTGCAGCTGTTCCAGGGAAATGCCCGCCGCTACCGAAATGACGATCTGTCTATCGGGCCGCTTCCCTGTCAGATGCTCTTTTATCAGTGCCTCCACCATCCAGGGTTTCACGGCGATTACCACGATGTCGGCCGTAGCCAGAGAGCTGTAGTCGCCCGTAACGGCCTGCAATTCCGGATTGAACCCCTGTATTTCGGCGGTTTTGCTCGCGCGGCGGTTGATGACCGTAATGTCCTGTGGTCGGAACAGGTCGCAGGTGGATAGTCCGCGAGCGATTGCTCCGCCCATATTGCCTCCTCCGACAATCGATATTTTCATGGGTCGCATGGTTTTTTATTTATAAAAATGCTCCGTCCGTCAGGTGCGGAATCGGAGCTGTATTGTCTATTCGGGCAAAGGTTTGGCAGCGGTGCATACCTGTCGAAAGGGAGCACCGGCGAATCTTTATGCTTCCTGCTCTGCGGGCAGTTTGAATTCGGTGAACCCGGCACCCACGAGGGTATTGAACCAGGAGAAAACCTTCTTCATGTCCGATACGTGGACCCGGTCGCGGTCGTATTCGGGCAATACTTCTGCGAAATATGCTTTGAGTTTTTCCGGAGCCTCCTTGTGGCTGATGGCTGGCTGTCCCTGCGTATGTTCGTAAATTTTGGTGAAAACCTCTGCGAGCGGGATGTCCTCGCCCTCGGTGAAGATGGATATTTCGGTCAGTGCGCTCACTTTGGAGTTGCTTGCGGCATTCATGCGTTTGCCGTCCGACAACGACTCGACGATGACGCCGCGCGACGATTGTGCGACGTATTTGTACAAACCGGGTTGGCCGGAAATGGCCAGAATCTCTTTCAATTCCATAATTTTTTCTGTTCGATAATATGTTTGAGTTTGGTTCTTCACTGTCCGTGCGGGCCGTGCGGGGTGAATCCGCTCCGGCTCGTACCGTTCGAAAATGCGGTTTCAGATGGCATATACGCTGTATTGCTGGGCTTCGGTTACGGAAGAAAGGCCGTTCTCGTTGGTCACGACGATCAGCCAATATACCGTACTGCCGGCTTTCTGTGCAGGAATGATTGCTTCGTAAAAGACCGTGTCGGAAGTCGCCTTGAAATAGTAGGCATTGGTCGATTTCTGCTCCGTGTGCTCTACTCCGTTCTTATCGGTCCATTTGACGTCGTATTTCACCTGAGCGTAGAATGCACCGTACTGGTTCGATATATTGGCCTGCACATAAACTTTCTGAACCGAAGATACCCGGCCTCCGTCTTCGATGGTGGCTCCTTCGTCCGTGATGACCGGGAACGTCGTTTGTTCGGGTCCTACTTCTTTCAGTTCGCACGAAGGAATCGCGCAGGCGATGAAAATCAGAAATAAAAACCACTTTTTCATAATGGATGCGGATTGGCTGTGTGTGGTTACTCTTTGGTCAGGTGAACGTCCATCTGCGGGAACGGGAAGTTGATTCCCTTTTCAGGTAATGTTTTGTAATACAGCTCGTTCATTGCGAAGAAAACGTCCCAGTAATCTTCGTTTTTCGTCCAGGCCCGAACGGTCAGATTGACCGAATTATCGGCCAGGGCAGCGATATATACCGCAGGCGCCGGATCCTGAAGCACCCGTGCGTCTTTGGACAGCAGTTCCAGGATAGCCTCCCGTGCCGTTGCGAAATCGTCGCCGTAAGAGATGCCGATCACCCACTCCACGCGACGTGTTTCGGAGGTGGAATAGTTGTTGATGATCGCGGTAGCGATCGAGCTGTTCGGGATATAGATGGTCTGCTTGTCGGCTGTGGTGATCTTGGTCGAGAAGAGCATGATCTCCTGCACGGTACCCGACTGTCCCTGGGCCGAGATGTAATCGCCTATGCGGTAGGGCTTGAGCAGCAGGATCATCACGCCACCGGCGAAATTCTGCAATGTGCCGCTCAGGGCCATACCGATAGCCAGACCGGCCGAAGCGAGCAGCGCGACGATCGAAGTGGTGTTGATACCCATGACTTGAATGATCAGGAGAATCAGCACGATGTAGGAGATGGTCTTGATCAGGTTGCGCAGGAAGATTTGCAGCGAACGATCCACCTTGCGCTTTTCGAAAGCCGTCGAAAGCAGTTTTATGAGGCGGCCGATAAGCCAACGCCCCGCCATGTATATCGCCAGGGCGAGGACGATTTTCAGGCCGACCCAGATACTTTCCGAAACCAGATTCGTCAGGACTTTTTCCAAATCCATATTAGCGATTTTTTCGACCGTTTCCGCGAATTTGGCTTTTTGTATGCTGTCCGGAACGATGAGTTTTTCGGTTTGCTGTGCTGTGATGAAAAGAAATCCCATGAAAGAATTAAATTTGATAGGTTGAGTTGCAAATTTAATCAAAAAAACCGGAAATAATAGTAACTTTGCTCTATAATGTGTTTAACGGATTTTGCTATGGAAAGTAAGATAGAGATAATCCAAATCAATATTTCGGGCGAAGACAAGCCCGGCATGACCTCTTCGCTGACCGATATTCTGGCCCGGTACGACGCGTTCATCCTCGATATCGGCCAGGCGAATATCCACCAGTCGCTGACTTTGGGCATCCTGTTCATGACCACCTCCGACAAATCGGGCGCCATCCTCAAGGAGTTGCTTTTCAAGGCCTCGGAACTGGGCGTGATGATCCGCTTCACCCCCATCACCGAGGAACATTACCAGGCCTGGGTCGGTCGTCAGGGCAAGAACCGCTATATTATCACTCTTTTGGGACGTCAGGTTACGGCGCGCCATATCGCAGGGGTCACCAAAGCGGTCGCCGAACAGGGACTCAACATCGACGCGATCAAGCGACTTACGGGCCGTATGCCGCTCGAGGAGGAGAACCGTGCCACCCGCGCCTGCATCGAGCTTTCGGTGCGCGGTACGCTCGGCGATAAGGCCGTATTGCAGAAACGCTTCATGGAGCTGTCCAACGAGGGGGTCGATATTTCGTTCCAGAAGGACGACATCTTCCGCCGCAGCCGACGCCTGATCTGTTTCGATATGGATTCCACGCTGATCGAAACCGAGGTGATCGACGAGTTGGCCGACCGTGCCGGCGTGGGTCCCGAAGTGCGGGCCGTTACCGAGAGCGCCATGCGGGGCGAGATCGACTTTACCGAGAGTTTCACGCGCCGCATCGCCCTGCTTCGGGGACTCGACGTTTCGGTGATGGAGGAGATCGCCCGCAACCTGCCGATCACCGAGGGGTTGGAGCGCCTGATGACCATTCTCAAGCGTGTGGGATACAAGACGGCCATTCTGTCCGGAGGTTTCACTTATTTCGGCAACTACCTGAAACAGAAATACGGCTTCGATTACGTTTATGCCAATGAGCTGGAGGTCGAGGAGGGCCGTTTGACGGGCCGTCACGTCGGCGAGATCGTGGACGGCCGCCGCAAGGCCGAGCTGCTGCGTCTGCTGTGTCAGGTTGAAAATATCAACATCGCTCAGTCGATCGCCGTCGGCGACGGAGCCAATGACCTTCCGATGCTCGACCTGGCCGGGTTGGGCATCGCGTTCCACGCCAAGCCCAAGGTGAAAGCTACGGCCAGCCAGTCGATATCGACGATCGGTCTGGACGGCGTACTCTATTTCCTCGGTCTGAAAGATTCCTGGATCGAATAAACCGCGATGCTGCGCCTTTCCCTTCTTCTCTTCGCCCTGCTCGCCGCCGGATGTTACGACGATGCCGGGGTTCCGGCTCCGAAGAACGATCCGCTTCCGGAGGCGAACCTCTCCCTGCCGGACCTCTCCGCGCGGTGCGGGGATACGCCCGTGCGTATCGTCCAGGACATCGTAGTCGCGGGGCGGGTCACTACGTCCGACGAAGCGGGGAACTTCTTCCGCTCGGTCGTGTTGCAGGAAGACGGAACGGGCGTGGAGCTGATGGCCGGCCTGGACGACCTGTTTCGGGTCTATCCTCCGGGATGCCGCATCGCGGTGCGTCTTCAGGGGCTAGCTATGTGCCGTCGCTTCGGAGTGGTGCAGATCGGTACGATGCCTGCGGCGGGAGATTATGCCGTGGAAGCCATCGGTGTCCGTGCCCTGCTCGACCGGTACGTCGCTTGCGAAACCGTCGATGTTCTCCGTCCCGTTCCCCGGATCGTCGCTTTCGACGAACTTGCGCCCGACATGTGCGGCTGCCTGGTGCAGATCGAGGATCTGACGCCGCTTCCGTCGGAAGAGGATCCGACGGATTGGAAATGGGAAGGTTATCGGCTGTTCGAGGACCGGGCCGGAAACAGGATCGCCACCTATACGAGCACCTATGCCCGGTATGCGGCTTCGGAAATTCCGAAGGGGCCGGTTACGCTGGTCGGCGTTTTGCAGTACGGCAATGCCGGGTCGATCGGAAAATCCTATATGATTAAAATGCGCGATGAGAACGATTGTTTTCGGTAGCCTGCTGCTCTTCGTGCTGCAAGCCTGCGGCAATGCTTCGTCGCCGGAGTACGAATCCGGGGACGGGACTGCGCGGCATGTTTCTATTGCGTATCTGAAATCGCTGTGCCGGGGCGTTTTGCATCCCGTTACCGAGGATCTGTGGATCGAAGGCTGTGTCGTGGGCAACGATCTGTACGGCGAATTTCCCGATGCGCTCGTCGTGGAGGACGAAAGCGGCGGAATCGAAGTATTGATCGACGCGAAGCGTCTCTATCGGACTTTCGACTCTGGAAGTACGGTGCGCGTTTATTGCAATGGGCTGGCGCTGGGTGATTACGGGGGCAAGGTACAGTTGGGGCTTCCGCCCACCGCAGAATATATTCTGGACCGTATTTCGGCAGAGTCGCTCGGACGTCATGTTCGCCGCATCGGGGACGGGTCGGTCGATTTCGTGCCTCGGGAACTCTCCTTCGGGGAGGTGGCTGCAAGCCGTATCGCCACTTACGTACGATTCCGCAGGGTCCGGTTCGCGCACGAAGAGGTCGGTCTGCCCTTCTGCCTGCGGGATTCGGAAACCGGCCGATTGCTGGCTACCGACCGCCATTTGGTCGATGAGCGGAACGATACGCTGATCGTCCGATTCGCAGCTTCCTGCACGTATGCCGAGGAGCCGGCCCCGGCTGGAATGGGAACGGTCAGCGGTGTGCTCGACTATTTCAACGGCAATTATATGTTGCGAATTACCAATCGTCTGATGGAATTCCCTTGATTTCCGCGTTTCGATGCGAGGGTTTGCGACGCACCCGATAGAGTTTATGCCTAAATTGTTGCTCATACTCCGTTTTTATCGCTCGGCGATGCTGTTTTTCTGCGGGGCCGTGAGCGTGGCGTTGGCCTGGCTCGTGACCGGATACGGTCCGTCGGTCGTGCCGTTGTGCCTTGCGGGGAAAATGGTCATCTATCCGGTCTATCTGTATGTTTGGATCATACCGCGTTATAACGATGAGTTCGACTATTACCGCAATCTGGGGGTTCGACGACGTATGCTGTTGGGTGCGAGTTGCGGCATAGACTTGCTGGCGTGTTATATGCTGCTGATATTCGTATCCCTTGTACTGTATGAACCCCTCTGAAAAACATATTCTTGAAATAGATTCGGTCGAGTTGTCGTTCGGTGATCGGGTGATTCTTTCGAGTGTATATCTTGCCGTCGAAACCGGCGGAGCAACGGCATTGCTGGGACGCAATGGCAGTGGAAAAAGCTGCCTGATGAAGATACTCTGCGGAGCGTTGCGCCCCGGATTCCGATCGATGCGCATCGACGGCAAATGGTACGATCGTTTCGGAAGCAGCCAGGTGCGTTATCTTCCGCAGCAGGGGTTTACCCCCGGGTGGCTGACTGTGGAGGCGGTTTTGCGGGACTTCGGTCTGGAGTGGGATGACCTGACGGTCTGGTTTCCGATATTCGGGAAGTTGCGGAAGGCGAAAATCCGAACCCTTTCCGGCGGGGAGCGGCGTATTTTGGAGTGTTTCGTTATTCTGCGCAGCCGGAGCCTTTTCGCAGTGCTCGACGAACCTTTTTCACAAGTCGCGCCATTGCATGTTGTAACTTTGAAAGCTTTGATTCGGGCGGAAAAACGAAATAAAGGCATCCTGCTTACCGATCACATGTATCGCCATGTAACCGACGTGGCGGACCGGCTCTATGTGTTGGCAAACGGACAGACCTATCTGACACAGGATGCCGAAGACCTTGTGCGTTACGGTTATTTGAACCATTTGTAGTATTGACAGGAAGGTTTTCTGCCGCCGGAGTTTTCGATAAACCGGCCTTGTTTCCGGTTTTCAACTGCATTTTGAAGGGATTCTGCTTCGGACGTGTCCAAATAAATTTGGCACTCCTCCCGGCTTGCACTATCTTTGCAGCGGTAAATTCCGGTTCGGAAAAGGTCGTGTCGCGTATCGCCGCTGCCGGCCGAAAATTTCCGCACCTTAAATAACAAGACTTATGGCAGGATCGAACTTTGTAGATTACGTGAAAATATTCGCCCGTTCCGGACATGGCGGCAGCGGGTCGGCGCATTTCCGTCGCGAGAAATTCGTCGAATTCGGCGGACCGGACGGCGGCGACGGCGGTCGCGGAGGACATATCATCCTGCGCGGCGACAGCCAGTATTGGACGCTGATCCACCTTAAGTACCAGCGTCACCAGTTCGCGGAGGACGGCGAAGGCGGTTCCGGAGCCCGCTCCTCGGGTAAGAACGGTAAGGACATCGTCATTCCCGTACCGTTGGGAACGGTCGCCAGACGGGTCCTTGAGGACGGTACGACGGAATATGCCGGAGAGGTGGCCGCCGACGGCGAAGAGCTCGTCCTGCTCAAGGGCGGCCGGGGCGGACTGGGAAACTGGCATTTCAAGACCTCGACCAACCAGGCTCCGCGTTACGCGCAGCCTGGCGAGGATCGTCAGGAGGGAACTTTCATTCTCGAACTGAAGGTGTTGGCTGACGTGGGATTGGTGGGGTTCCCGAACGCGGGCAAAAGCACGCTCCTTTCGGTCGTTTCCGCTGCAAAGCCCAAGATCGCCAACTATGCCTTCACGACGCGCGAACCCAACCTGGGTATCGTCGAGTGCCGCGATCACCATTCGTTCGTCATGGCCGATATACCGGGCATCATCGAAGGAGCTCACGAAGGCAAGGGATTGGGAACCCGTTTCCTGCGCCATATCGAACGCAATTCGGTGCTCCTCTTTATGATTCCTGCCGACAGCGACGACATCCGCAAGGATTACGCGGTCCTGTTGGGCGAATTGACCCAGTATAATCCGGAATTGCTCGACAAGGAGCGCCTGCTGGCCATCACCAAATGCGATATGCTCGACGAGGACCTGATCGAAGAGATGAAAAGCCATCTGCCCGAGGGGGTTCCTTCGGTCTTCATTTCCTCGATATCGGGTATGAACATTCCCCGGCTCAAGGATATGCTCTGGGAGGCGTTGCAAAAATAAGATAAAGTATAAAAGCCCGCTTGGGGGACATATAATTATACAAAAGCCTCGTATTCCGAAAAGAATACGAGGCTTTGTCTTTCGGTCCGAAACGACGGGGACCAGAGTGTCGGAAGCGCGGCTATCGCCGGATTTTCCGACTGTATCGTTTGCGGGGTCGGCTTTACAGGGCCAGCGGTTCGTATTTCAGTCCCCAGGCATCCGCTACTTGTTTGTAAACGACCTTTCCTTCGACGACGTTCAATCCTAACTCCAGTTCGTGATTCTCCTTGCAGGCGCGACGCCAACCCTTGTCCGCCAGTTGGATGGCGTACGGCAGCGTTGCGTTCGTAAGTCCGAGCGTCGAGGTGTAGGGCACCGCACCGGGGATGTTGGCGACACAGTAGTGCAGAATGCCATCGACGAAGTAGGTCGGCTCCTCATGGGTCGTCGGCCGCGAGGTTTCGAAGCAGCCGCCCTGATCGATGGCCACATCGACCAGAACCGATCCAGGCTCCATATCCTTAAGCATGTCGCGCGTCACGAGTTTCGGGGCTTTCGCACCGGGAATCAGCACCGAGCCGATCACCAGGTCGGCGGTCTTGAGCTCTTCGCGGATGTTGTATTCCGACGACATAAGCGTTTTTACGTTTTGGGGCATCACGTCCGTCAGGTAGGCCAGACGCTTGAGGGAGATGTCGCAGATCGTCACGTCGGCACCAGGCCGGCCGCCATACGTGCCGCCGCCGTGCCTACGACACCGGCTCCGATCACGAATACCTTGGCGGGCTTCACGCCCGGCATGCCGCCCAGCAGCTTCCCTTTTCCGCCGTGCGGTTTTTCGAGGAAGTAACAACCCTCCTGCGTCGCCATACGCCCTGCGACTTCCGACATGGGAATCAGCAGAGGCAGCGAACGGTCGGATGCTTCGACGGTTTCGTAAGCGCAGCAGATCGCACCACTTTCGACCATTGCCCGGGTCAGCGGTTCGCTGCTGGCGAAGTGAAAATAGGTGAATACCAGTTGTCCTTGGCGGATGAGTTTGTATTCAGGCTCTATCGGCTCCTTGACCTTGATGATCATTTCGGCTTTGGCATAGACCTCTTCGATGGTAGGCAGCAGTTCGGCGCCTGCGGCGACGTAGTCTTTGTCCGGGAATCCGCTGTTTGCACCGGCAGTCGCCTGCACATACACTTTATGCCCACGTTTGGTAAGCTCTTTGGCTCCGGACGGGGTGAGCGAAACCCGGTTTTCGTTGTTTTTAATCTCTTTTGGAATACCGATAATCATAAGTCGAGTCGTTTTTAAATTTTTCGGACTCAATTTATGGAAAATCCGTTGAATTGCCAAATTATTTCCGAAAAAATCGAACCGATATTAAAATTTGTAAGATATGGAGGCGTAAAAGGTCCGGGGATACGCATACAGATAACGGGTGTCCAGCGGTCGGTAAACATACGTGTCTGCGGTCCGGATGCGGCGTACACGGGGAGATTCGTAGCCGCTGAAGAGTTGGTCTCTGTCGTTGAGAAGGTTGCGCACCGAGAGCATCAGAGTCAGACGCGAGGCGTTGAAATAAAACGATTTGAAAAGCGTGACATTCAACGTAAACGCATCCCCGAGCCGTTCCTGGCGGGTAAACAGTTCGAAGGCTTCCGGCGATTCGGCCAGTTGCCGGGCGATGCGCGACGTGCGTCGTACCAGCGACGGTTCGACGAACCGATTCCCGGTCCATGCGGCCTCCGCCTGTACGCCCCAGCCTTTCGGACCGTAATAGTTGAGTCCCGCGAAACCCGTCAGTTGGGGCGTGTTGCCGACCGAGCAGTCGCCCATGTAGCTCGTGGCGTTGCGGTCCAACACCTCGTTGTTCGCGTCGGCATAGACCGTGACGACGGGATTGTCCGCATAGCGGTAACGTCCGGCGCTGGCTGCCAGCGTGAGGTTCCAGCGGTATGCCAGCCGGATCAGGGCGGTCGCTTCCGCGCCGTAACGGAGCGTTCCGATGCCGGCGGCCGCCATGTCGCTGTATGTTGCGTAGAAATCGTCGTAGTAGTGCCGTACCTGCATGCCGTCCGCAGTGCGGACGACGAAGAGCGTAGCCCGAAAGCGCACGTTGCGCCCGGACCAGGTGTAGTTCAGTTCGGCCCCGTACCGTTTCTCCTCGGTGGGATCCTCTACCGGTCGGTTGTTGTATTCGAGGTTCAGGAAAAGGTCGTCTCCGTCGGGTGTCCGTGATGAGGCGTAAACCGTCATTTCCAGATGATGCCGTACCGAGAAGGAGTAGCCTGCCGAGGCGCGGAACAGGTAGGGCGCGAAATGCAGCGCCCGCGATTTTCCGAAGGATTTATTGCCGGCGAAAAGCTCTTTTTCGTAGTGTCCCCGGCGGAATACGGAGGCGGCTCCGACCTCGGCTGCGATAAAAGCCCGCAGGCGGTCGGCACGGTATTCGAGTGAACCTCCGGCGCCGATTTCATTGCGCCGCAAGTCGTAGTCGTAGCCGAAGCGATCGCCTTCGCGGATGATCCGATCGGGATGACGCAGATCGTTCTGGAGTTTGTTGCCATAGACGCCGTCGTCGATCAGGTAATAGTCGCGATCGACGAAATAACTGCGCCCCATCAAATCCCTCATCTGTTTGTAGAATCGGGAGTCCGTCCGGGCCGCCCGGATGCCGTAGCGTACCGTCAGTCGTTCGCTGATTCGGGTGATGCCCTCCGCGAGGAGCTGCATATTGGCGATGCGCTCCACACGGTCCTCCATGAGATAGGTCGCGCTGCCGTCCTTGCTGTTTCTGTTTTGCCGGTAAAATTCGTCCCAGTCGATTTGGGTGTAGCGGACATCGTTCGCCCGCCAGATATTTTCCATTTCGAGCCGGGTTACGGGGTCCGTCTGGTAGCCGGGCATCCAGCGGTAGTAGTCCGGCATCGGGCTCGGAGCGTCGTACCATGCCAGCGAACTGTAACGCCTGATGCCCGTTTCCGCCGTGAAGGTCGCTGCGAGCGAAGTCGCATCCGTCAGGCGGATCCGGTATGCGGCTGCGGCCAGAGGAACCGCTTCGCGTCGGATGCGCCCGCTGCGCACTTTTCCGTCCTGATAGCCCCACGAAGGGTTGTAGAGGGGATTTCCCGTCAGGTCGAAGGCTTCCCGGGTCGATGAGGTGCGCAGGCTTCGCATCGAAACCGGTACGACGGTCAGCAACGAGAAGAGATGCCTGTCTCCGAATCTTTTGGATAGAAGTATCGCTGCATTCAGCGAATTGCTGAATACGCCGTCGGCATAAAGGTCCCGTCCCGTGCGGCCCTGTACGGTCGCCGCAAGGTCCCAGTTCCGGCCGAGGTTTTCGGCGATGGTCAGGCGGAGCCCCATCAGGTAGTTGCGGCCGGAGAATTGGAGTGCCGCATTGCGCTCCGGGAGCAGTGGCTCTTCGGAGGTTCGGTATTCGGCGTCCAGAGTCGTCGGTAAATGCCATCCGTTCATCGGCTCTCCGTACTTTTGGGGATACAAGGCATTCATCGACGGAATGTAGCGCGACGGCAGCCGGATGCCGTTCAGCGACATCCGGTCGGGCCGGTACGGTTCTCCGCGGCGGTTGTAGGCCACGAATGAGAATTTGAAGTCCGTGGCGTCCCGGAACAGGTCGCCCGTACTTTGGATCGCTCGGTAGAAGAGCGACGAATCGGTGTCGATCATCGGGCTGTAAGGCTCTTCGTAACCGTTCTGAAAGGGATAATACTCTTCGTCCCGCAGATTGTCTTCCGGGGTTTGGGCCCGGAGCGGGAAACAACCGATCAGGCCGATGACAACGAAGAGTAAATATCTCATTTGGGTCATGGTATGATACAAATATACCCAAATAATAAAAAAATCGGACGCTTGGGTCCGATTTATCTTCAATTCCGTCCGAGATATGGCTCCCGTTTTGATTCCGATCACCTCTGTATCCCTGGCAGAACAGCGGATTCCGGCGAGCGCCCCTGCGATATGGCACGCCGCGACCTGACGTTCCATAAAGAGGATGATACGAAGGCTCTACCTTCATTTCGCATCATAGCGATCGAGCGAAGGCCGCTTTATCCGGGGTGATTATACATTCGGAGTGCATCGCTGCATTCCCGGCAAGACGTTTCTGTATTTTGGTTTATGCTTAATTCTGCAGACTTCATTCCATGGGGTGCAATGCAGCAGAAATGCCGTCGTAGGCCCTGGAGCGGCCTGAAACGGAGTTTGATAAAAGAGCGCCGACTTGTTGGAAAATAACGACGCCGTCTTTCAATGATTGCGCAGATGGGATCCTCCTTCTTGGCCGTTCGCTTGAAACGAAATATGGAAATTTTTTCGAAGTCCGCTTTTGGACCGATTTATATAATAGACTGCCGGGTTACGGCTTATGTAGTGTCAGGGCCTCAAATGAGCGATCGGCATAGACCAGAATAACGCGCACGACGGGATTCCGGTCATTGCCGGCGAGGGTTTGAAGAACCGTATCGGTTTGCTTCGACAGCTCGTTGTCGTTCTCGGCCGTTTGTGTCGATGGAGCGACCGAACCGGCGGTGTTCGATCTCTGTTCCAGTTCCGTCCCGAACAGTCCGGTGTCAGTCCGACCATTTCCAGCGTCTGTTCCGTTCGTTGAAGAGGAACTTTTCGGATTGCCGGTTCGATACATCTGTTCGGAGTCGAGCAGCAACCAGTCCGGATTGACGCGCGGAAACCTCCGGAGAATCTTCTGCAGCAAATCGAATCCCGGTTTGTTCCGTCCGGCGAGAATGTGGGAGATTCCCGAAGGCTGGATTCCGAGGATCTCGGCCATCCGGCTGGAGGTTAAACCTTCGCTTTTCATCAATTGTTGCAATTTCTCCTTCATTTCCGGTATTTTTTACAAAAATAAATATTTTTCTTTTGTAAAACAACTATTTTGTACGATTGTAAAATGTTAATTGTTGTCGATAATGTTTACAAATGTAATTATTCGAATATGGTTAAATATCTTCGAATCTTGTGTGTGAATTATTTGTATATATAATTTTATGTAATTTATTGATTATAAGTATATAATGCTTTTATATTTTTATGAAATTCGATGTGGACTGCAAAACGGCTCTAAATACGGTTGGATTCTTCTTGTTTTTATTTAGTTAGTTGTCATAAATATATGGTTTATAGTATATTTATATTGATAATTCAATATTTTGATTCTAATAATGCAGGGGATTTTTGACTGTTGCGAGGGTTTGCTTAGTATTTTACATTTGTTGAATATCAACAGCATGTTTACAGAGTGTGTATTTACAAATGGATAAAATTAGGCAAGTTTAAGAAGAAAGATGTGATTACATTTGTAACATACTACCCTATTTTGCTGGATTTTGCAATAATTTCGGGATATTGAAATTCGCTCTCCGTCGTTTTTTTAACATTATTTTCCTTTTGATTATATTATGTTAAAAAATAAGGCCGGATAGTGTAATCAATACACTACCCGGCTGGTAATTAATGGTTTGTATGTTCTGCCGTATGTCCTATTCCCGAATCATTCTGGCTGTTTCTTCGAACTCTTCCGGAGTGAATTTGGGCTTGACTTTGCGGAAATCAACGTCGTATTCGTTTTCCATCGGGATCAGGTGAATGTGCGCATGGGGAACTTCGAGGCCGAAAACCACTACTGCCACTCTTTTGCAAGCGATTTTCGCCTGGATTTTTTTCGCCACCCTTTTGGCGAAGACGATCATCCCTTGCAGGGTTTCGTCGTCCAGGTCGAAAATATAATCGATCTCTTTCTTGGGGACGACCAGCGTATGACCTTTCTCGAGGGGATTGATGTCGAGGAATGCCAGAAAATTTTCATCCTCCGCCACCTTGTAGCTCGGGATTTCGCCGTTGATGATGCGAGTGAATATGGATGCCATATGAAAATATGTTTATTGATTGCGTCGTTGCTTGTTGTGGCTTATCGCCTCTTTGAGGTCCCGTAATAAGCGAAGGGAGTTTTAATTTAATTCGGAGAGAAGAATCCTTCTCATCCTTCTATTTTGCATCGTGTCGGCTTCCGAAAAATACGGGAATCGATGCCGATGAGCGTATGTGCCTGTCTTTGGCTACTCCTCCTTGAATTTTGGAGCCATTATCTCCGAATAAAGGACCGCTTTTCGCACGTCGAATTCTTCGGCGATACCGGGGCTATGAGGTTGCTGTTCGGCGTCCGCTCGGGATATGCCGATCTGGTTGCGTAACGGAGATTCCGCTTTTTCAGTTTTTGGGGACTTGCCGGCCGTTTTTCGGAATCCGGACACCGGGGCGGATGTGTCCGCCTCCGCCTGACGGACGGGCTGTGCCGCCGATGCGGAGCGCAACTCTTTTCTTTGCATCTCCTTGAACTTCTTGACCAGCGGGACGATCGTGACTATGACGATCAACAGTGCGCTCCACAGTATTTGGATGATATCTTTGTCCATAGTGCCGATGGTTTAATCCTGATTACGTTTTACGGTGTCTATGCCCTTTATCTTGCGGATTTTGTCCATGATTGCATGCAGGCCCTCCGCATCCTTGACATAAAGGCTGATCGTGCCCTCGAAAATGTTGTCGTGCGTCTGGATATTGATCTGCCGGATATTGATGCTGAAGTCCTCGCTGACCGTTTTTGCCAGGTCGAGCAGTATGCCGGTGCGGTCGATGCCGCGCAGTTCGATGGTCGATAGGTACGACATGGCCTTGTGTTGCGACCATTTGATTTCGTCCTTGAGGATATTGCGTCCGAATTGAGCGGCCAGCCGGTCGAGCTCCTTGCAGTTGGATTTATGCACGATGATACGGTGCGACGCAGGGTCTTTATACCCTACCACGCTGTCTCCCGGAATCGGTTTGCAACATTCGGCCATGACGAATTGCGGTTCGCCTGCCGTTGCCGATTCTTCGGCTTTCGCGCTGTTCGGTTCCGGATTTTCGGCATCGTCGCCCTCCTCGTCCTCCTTTTTGTTGATAAAAAGCGTCCAGAACTTGAGTATCTTGCTGGTGGCATTGACTTTCAGGACCTTGTCCAAGTCTTTTAGATCGACGATCCCCGCCCCGATTTTGCTGTAAAGCTCCTCTTTGTTGTTGGATTCGTAAATCGGGACGATTTTGCGCAGCACACGACCGCTGAGCGGGGTATTGAGTTGCTGCATTCGCTCCTCGAGCATCTTCATGCCCCGTTCGATGTTGTTTTGCCGCTCGCGTTTGAGAAAACTCTTGATCGCCTGCTTAGCTTTGGTCGTGGTGACGATGTCGAGCCATTCGGCTTTGGGGCGTGCGTTGTCGGCGGTGATGATTTCGATCTGGTCGCCGCTGTTGATCTGTGTGGTGATCGGCTCGATCTTGTGGTTGATCTTGGCGCCGATGGCACTGTTTCCGATCTTCGAGTGTATGTCGTACGCGAAGTCCAGTGCGGTGGCTCCGTACGGCATTTTCCGAGCCTCTCCTTTGGGTGTAAATACCGCTATTTCAGATGTGTATAGCGATAATTTGAAGTTATCCAGGAAGTCAACGGCGTTTTCCGTCGGACCATTCAGTGCATCGCGTATCTTTTTGAGCCAGCGGTCGAGTTCGTCCTCGTTGTTCGACAGCGAGGCGTTTTTGTATTTCCAATGAGCGGCGAATCCCCTTTCGGCGATCTCCTCCATGCGTTGCGTGCGGATCTGCACCTCTACCCATACTCCGTCGGGACCCATAACAGTCGAGTGCAACGCTTCGTAGCCGTTGGCCTTGGGCATCGAAATCCAGTCGCGCAGGCGATCCGGTTTCGGCGTATAGATGTCGGTGATAGTCGAGAATATCTGCCAGCACTGTGTCTTTTCCGAGGGGAACGGCAGCGGCTGGAAGACGATCCGGATGGCGAACAGGTCGTAAACCTCCTCGAAGGGAATCTGTTTGCGCTGCATCTTGCTCCAGATCGAGTAAAGGCTTTTGACACGTCCCGAAATTTCGAAGTTGATATGGTCCCGCTTGAGCGCTTCGATGATCGGGGCGTTGAATTTGCTGATGAAGGCTTCGCGCTGTTCTTCGGTCGCTTTGAGTTTTTCCGACAGCTCGGCATATTGTACCGGGAAGCGATATTTCATGCAGAGGTCTTCGAGTTCGCTCTTAATAGTGTACAGGCCGAGCCGATACGCCAGCGGTGCGAACAGGTAAAGCGTTTCACCCGTGATTTTGATCTGCTTGTTGGTAGGCATCGACCCCAGCGTACGCATGTTGTGCAGGCGGTCGGCGATTTTGATCAGGATCACCCGCACGTCGTCCGAAAGCGTGAGCAGGACTTTGCGGAAATACTCCGCCTGCTCCGAAGTATCGGCATTGAATACGCCCGACATCTTCGTAAGCCCATCGACCATCTTGGCGATCTTGGGCCCGAAGATGCGCTCCATATCTTCGACCGTGTACTCCGTATCCTCCACAACGTCGTGCAGCAGGGCGGCGACGACCGATTTGACGCCGAGCCCGATCTCGTCCACGACGATCTTGGCTACGGCGATGGGATGCAGCAGGTACGGCTCGCCCGAGCGACGACGCACTCCGCCATGCGCCTCTTTCGCCAGGAAAAAAGCGCGTTTGATGAACTCCCAGTCTTCGTCGTTTTTACAGATTTTGGTGCACGACTGAAGCAGTTCCTCCCACTTCTCCTTGATTAATCGTTCGTCTTCCGGCGTAAAATCCATACCATCCAATGCTGTTTTAGGGTCCAACTACGAATTTCGACGGATTTCGTACCGACGATCTCGTTTTCTATCGTAAAATATCGTTTTTCGCTTCGTTTCCGGGGTGCCGTTTTATAACTGTCCCGGCTATACCGTGCGTCGCTGCCTGTATTTGTCCGAAGAGAGAAGACTCCGACCGGTCTTTTGGGCGTTTCCTGCCTTTGTTACAGGCCCCGGTCGGCTCTTCATTCGCTTTTTATGCTTTGCGGGCGGCAATCATCGCTTCGCGGACTTTGGCTTCGACTTCGTTGCGGAGCGCTTCATCGTTCTTGAGAAGCTCTTTCACGCTGTCGCGGCCCTGGCCGATTTTGCGGTCGCCGTAAGAGAACCACGAACCCGATTTCTTGATGATTCCGTAGTCCACACCCAGGTCGATGATTTCGCCGATCTTCGAGATGCCCTCGCCGAACATGATGTCGAATTCGGCCTTCTTGAACGGGGGCGCCACCTTGTTTTTGACCACTTTGACGCGGGTGCGGGTGCCGAGCTGTTCCTCGCCGTCCTTGATGACCGACACCCGGCGGATGTCGATGCGGACGCTGGCATAGAATTTCAGTGCATTACCGCCCGTCGTGGTTTCGGGGTTGCCGTACACTACGCCGATCTTGTCGCGCAACTGGTTGATGAAGATGCAGACCGTTTTGGTTTTGGAGATGCTCGAGGTGAGCTTGCGCAGTGCCTGCGACATCAGGCGGGCCTGCAATCCCATCTTGGCATCGCCCATCTCCCCTTCGATTTCCGCCTTGGGCGTCAGAGCCGCCACGGAGTCGATGACGATGATGTCGATGGCGCTCGAGCGGATCAGCGAGTCGGCGATTTCGAGCGCCTGTTCGCCGTTGTCCGGCTGCGAAATCAGCAGGTTATCGACATCCACGCCGAGTTGCTGGGCGTAGGAGCTGTCGAAAGCGTGTTCCGCGTCGATGAAAGCGGCGATACCGCCGGCCTTCTGGGCTTCGGCGATGGCGTGGATCGCCAGGGTCGTCTTGCCCGAGGATTCGGGACCGTAAATCTCGATGACGCGTCCTTTGGGGTAACCGCCTACGCCGAGCGCCATGTCCAGGGTGATCGAACCCGTGGGGATTACCTGTACGTCGGCGACCTCTGCGCTCGACATGCGCATGATCGAGCCTTTGCCGAAATCCTTCTCGATCTTCTCCATCACCGCGTTAAGTACCTTTAACTTGTCGGGATTTGCTTGTGTTTTCTCTGCCATATAGTCGAATTGTTTTTATTTTTTCGTATTTCGTATCCGGTGTCCGGTGCGTAAACCCGGGATTTTCCCGCCTGCCGAACTTTGCTGTTCTGTCGTCGCTGCCCGGCGACCGACGGATCTTCCGACACTGTTCCTGAAAGTCGGAATCGCCGTTTCGCTCCGGGTGTTTTACACAACGGGATTTATTTTTCAAAGTTACGAAATAAAATGCAATTATCGCCATTTCCGGCCGGATTTATGGCTGTTTGCGGATGTAATTCTGTGGGTGAAGGGGAAATTTGCGGCTGCGTGTCGGGGTGGGTCGTATTTTGGGGAAACAGGGTCGTTCGTTGCCGACGGCCTGAAGAATCCGGGATTTTCGGAGGCGGAGGATATGGTCGGCGAATCGACTGCCTCCGGTGTGGTTCAATGTCCGGGTGCAACCGGATTGGAGAAGTGTATGCGTGCCGGTGTCGGGGATGGTTTTGTCCGGAGTGACAACAAGCGGAAGGCGACGGAGTTTGCGGGCTTGTATGGCATCGGAAATATCGAGTCGTCGGTAAGTTTTTCGCAAATTTGTGATTCGGGAGGAGATGAAAAAAGTCCCGGCGGGTTATGCCAGGACCAGTTTTTCGAGCTCTTCCATCTGTCGCTGAAAAGCCTTGTCCGTTTCGATCTGGTTCGATACCGCCTTGCAGGAGTGCAACACCGTGGCGTGGTTGCGTCCTCCGATAGCCGAACCGATGGCGATCAGCGGGGATTTGGTGTGCTGCTTGGCCAGGTACATGGCGATCTGACGCGCCTGAGCCACTTCGCGGGTTCGTTCGGGCGAATTGAGGCGCTGGATGTCGATATGCAGGAAGTCGCAGACGACTTCGATGATGTGCTCGATTGTGATCTCTTTTTGGCATACCCGGACATAGACCTTCAGAATCTCCTTGACGAGCGACAGGGAAACTTTCTTGCCCATATAGACGGTATTGGCTACCAGGGCCGACAGAGCGCCCTCGATTTCCCGGACGTTGGCGGAGATATTGTCCGCCAGGTAGCGGACGATTTCGTCCGTAAGCTGGAGGCCGAGTTTCTGAGCCTTGATTCTGATGATCTTGACTTTGGTGTCGTAGTCGGGCGTGTTGAGCTGGGTCGAAAGTCCCCACTTGAAGCGGGTCAGCAGTCGCTGTTCGATGTCCTTCAGCTCCACGGGCGGTTTATCCGAGGTAAGGATCAACTGTTTGCCTGCCAGTTGCAAGTGGTTGAATATGTTGAAGAAGGCGTTCTGGGTGCCGGTTTTTCCCGTGAGCTCCTGGATGTCGTCGATAATCAATACGTCGATCATCTGGTAGAAATGGATGAAATCCGGAATTTCGCCGTTCTTGTAGGCGGTCTGGAATTGCGCCTGGAACTTGTTCATCGAGACGTAAAGCACCTGCAGTTCGGGGTGGCGCTGCCGCACTTCGTGGCCGATCGACTGCACGATGTGGGTCTTGCCCAGTCCGGAGTTACCGTATATATACAGCGGGTTGAAAGGCGTATGGCCCGGATCGACCGCGACGGCCATACCCGCCGAACGGGCCAGGCGGTTGCACTCCCCTTCGATGAAGGTTGCGAACGTGTAGTTCGGGTTGAGCTGCGGGTCGATGACGATCTTCTTGAGACCCGGAATGACGAACGGATTTTTTATATTTGCCGTGTTGGTCTGGGTGCTGAACTGCGAAATCGCCGTCGTATCGGCTTCTTTCGACACTGGCACGCTCTGTGCGTCGTTTTTGGGAACGGCGTAGTGCAGGCGGATCTCCTGTCCGTAGAGCTGGGAGATGATCGGCCGCAGGAACGGAATGTAGTGCTTCTCGATCTGATAGACGTAGCTCATGTTGGGCACGCACAGACGAAGCGTCTTGCCGTCGAATTCGAGCGGCACGATGGGTTTGAACCACTTCACGAACTCCTCTTCGGTCGTTCGGGACTTGATCTGGTCCAAACAAGTTTGCCATTTTTCGCAATATGTCTGTGCGGGAGCTAACATCGATGGAGGGTGTATCCGTTTTTTTTGGTAGCACAAAGTTGTAAATAAATTTGTGAAAATGGAGCGGCAAAATGCTTGCAAAAGTCGATACTTTTACTATAGAAAAAAGGATGTGGCAGGCTCCTCTTTTTTAACTTGCTGATAGTGAATATTGGAAATAAAATATGTATATTTGCGTATAAAATTTTTGGAGGATAACAGCTTTAAGCTATAAATAAAACCAATGTAGTTATGGAAAACGGATTAGAACAACAAGTGCTGGCGAAAGCCCAAAAATGGCTCGACGGCAATTATGATGCAGAGACTAAAAAACAGGTTAAATACCTGATGGATAATGATATGAAAGAACTTGTAGAGAGTTTTTACAAGGACCTCGAGTTCGGTACGGGCGGTCTTCGCGGGGTCATGGGAGTGGGCACCAATCGTATGAATATCTATACGGTAGGTGCTGCGACGCAGGGTCTTTCGAACTACCTGAAGCGCAATTTCGCGGG
>ERZ780229.199-NODE-199-length-23905-cov-2.03258_pt1 | contig 23905 bp, 17 predicted proteins | sample MGYA00510974_ERZ780229 | MGnify/ENA primary metagenome ERZ780229 (study PRJEB29588, sample SAMEA2151034) | human gut metagenome | biome: human gut; feature: human-associated habitat; material: faeces | place: Denmark | collected 2008/2010 ... | reverse complement strand
ACCCTCCTCTCTATTTTGTGAATTATTACTTTCTCTGAACTGTCAGGTAGACCATATCAGTTTCTTTATTGTTTTGGACTTTATCATTCCATTTTACTCTGATTATAAAATAATCGCAAAATGGGTTTTCTGCATCATTTACACTTAGACCATCAGACTGCCAATAAAGTGCTTCGGAATTTTTCTGAACATTGCCGTAGCTGTCATAGGACTTTTCGTGAAGTGTGCTGTTAGCAAGAATTTCTGTGCCGTCTCTATTAAGATACTTTCCGCTTATTGGACTATCGCCTGACTTATCATAGTAAAACGTGCCGTCACTATCTGAAACATAAACAACGGCTTCGGCTGATTTTTCAGTTTCACTGACGCTTTTCGCACGATATATCTCATACTCAAAAGGGATATTCGTTGTATGTGCAAGCTGTATTTGATATTGTTGCACGTCTGCCCCGCCTATGCCGAAAACAAAGTCTTTATAACTGCCGTCCTCAACGTCTATATCTGCCATTTCAAGATTTGCCACAGATTCTTTGTTTCCTGCGGTGATATAAAGCTGAGTAGGAGCATTTATTTTTGTTGTAAGAGCAATAGAACGTTTGTGAGTAAACCACGCATAAACAGGCAGTGCCACAAGCAGTACCACCGAGATGGATACTGCTATGACTAGCTGGAGCTTCTTCTTTTTTTCTAATTTTCTGAATTTTCCAAAAATGCTTTTTGTCATAATTTTCTCCTGAAAATGCCTGCTTATTATGAATTTATAAAGCCTGTTTCTATTTTTGCGTTTGTGTAAACAACATAGTCGCTTGAGGTAGTTCCATTAACAACTGAGTTGTTGTCATTAAGCAATACTGCGGTAAGCTCAACTCTATAGTTCGCATAGGTAAGTCCCTGCTCCTCAAAAGCCTTGCCTGTTTTTACTGTAAATTTCGTAACGGCTGTGTTTTGTTCTTCGCCATTATAGTCAGCGGTAAAAACGCACTCCTTACCATTCAGGCCGCTGCTTGATGTGGCGTTTTCCAAAGTAAAGCTACTGAGGTATTTACTAATATCGTTTGTCTGCTTATAATCGCCACTATTGTCCTTAACATACAACCTCATTGTATACTGTATTTTTTTGCCACTGTCCTTTGTTGATCGGCTCAAAGCAGACAGATCATAGATAGCATTTGCTGTTATTGCCATTTCTTCTGTATTCATATCTTTGGCATTGATACCAAGCTGCGAAAATGGTGAATCCTTCGACTCAAGAACCGTTGACTCTGCAACGTTATAGTTTAGCTGTGCCACCGTCATTGCCTTTCTATAGTAGCGTCTGGCAGGCATAACTCCACTTGCAGAGATAGAGCTGTTCTCAATATTGTTCTGGCTATATGCAACATAAGACGCCGCATTTACACCAATACCGGTTTTGGTATCCCCGTCCTTACGCTCAGGAAACTGATCTATGATCCCTGCAGTACCATAAGTTAAGCTGATATCCGCCTTGACAGTTATAGAACCATTTGTGTCACTATTGATATAATCGTAGACCGAATCGGGATACATCAGCATATAGCTGTCTTTAGCTTCTGAAAGTGTCTCAGTCTTGCTTATGTTTGCGTTTGATAACTCTGAGTCTGAACTGTTTAAAATGCTGTAATCAACATTCACCGAAGTTCCTGCAATGATCTTTGCATTAGCTCCCGCATCGTTTTCATCAAAATTCTTCATAGAGAATTTAAACGCCTGATACATATTGAAATCGTCACTCTTATAGCCATTAAATGTATCTCTAAGGCTCTGATCAATGCTTATTTCTGATGTCATTGTCGCACGGACAAAATTATTTGACGCTGTTATCTCCTCTGGGTCATGAGCCGTCACACTTACTAGCTGTGTAAAAAAGTTTGCAATAACATATGCGCCAGTGTCATTATTTGTCACTTGGACAAGGTTTGTAGGAATATTGCCATTGAGTTTTCTTGGCTTATTACCGCTATAATAATTCACAAAGTTCTTGATGACTTTTTTTGAGCTTCCCGTTTCCGGAATATTGATAGTGAGATAATAGTTCTCGCTTATTATCATTTCGTCATTATCATTTTTTGGTGTATCACTATTCGCTGAAACAGTTATCTTATAAGTGTCTGTTTCATTCTCACCAGCAGGTCTATAATACTTGCCGTCGCTTGTTTTTACAGTAGCTGTAGCTTCATCATCTGCCTCAACAAGTGTTCCGTCAGATGATTCTTTAGCTGTTACCGACGCATATCTTAACAGTACATCATTCATTGTAACCGGTTTAAATCCACTTATATTTGTCAAGTCAAGCTCACCGGTTGTTTTATTAAACTTAGCATCACTTGCGGTAGAATGATAAGTCTTGTCATTGTTATTTGCATCAATAAGAGTTAGCTTTGTATCATCGGTAAGCACACCACTGTCAGTGGCACTATCACCAATAAGATAAAGCTTTTTATCAAAGCTTCAAAGCAGACTATCACCATTATTGAGCATTTTTTCCCATTCGTTAGCGGATTTGTAATAGGAATACTTAAAATAAGTAGTAACAGGTGCATCAAAGCTCTCAAAAGCAAGCTTTGTTTTATCCGTATAGTGAGAATGGTTATAGTCTGTGCCTGAGATAACGTAAGATTGGAAGCTGAAATCAAGCACCTTTCTTACAAAAACAGGAACATGAAGTCTAAGAGCAGTTTTGTCACTTCCCGTTGGGTCGATATAATCAAGAGTAATGACAGTAAATCTGTTTGTGCCGTCATTGTCATACTGACCGTCTGTGACCTTGAAATATCCTGTCTTGCTGTTAAACGTAAGAGTGCTTTTGTCTGATTTTTTCAAAACATCGTTATCATACACATAAGTTGCTGTGCTTACATTCATAAGATCTGTTGTTTTCAGCTTATTTGAACTGCTGTCGCAAACATCACAATTTGTCAGAACTGAGATATACTTTGCGAGCATTTGTGTGATATTCAACGATGAGTTATCATCTACAAGCAAAACTGGAAGATCGTTCAGCTCCTGAACATCAAGCTCAGAAGCTTTGCCGAATGTTATAAGCTTTGAATTAGCCAGATCCTCTGCATATGTCTTTATGGTACTGTTTATGCCATAGGATTTTGTCTTTGTGCCATTCGTATAAGAAGCAGCGTCACTGATGATAGTCTGCATATTTCCGCCAACAAAATCACCTGAGAAAGTCTTACCGCCGACAGCAACGCTTGGGTTTATATTGACATAAGGTGAATAGATATCAACGTGTGTATTGCTTCCCTCGCCGATATTTTTGGTATTGTCCTGAGTACCGTTGTAGTCGGAGTGAACTGCGGTAAAGTTGGTAGGTGCTTCTGAATTATTATACTGTATATCAGGTAAACAATCCGTGTTATTTACTGATACTCCGATAAATTTAGATGATAGACCTGCACTTTTATTCCAACCTATCAAGTTAGAAACAGATACGCTATTGTTGCCTCTTACATAGCCTAATTTATTTATGAGAATATCATAAGCATATGTGCTTCCACGGTCATTATGACCGATCACGCCGCCTACACCTGCACCATTGGACTTATCTTCTGCTGACAGAGTAACATTGTTGACTTCACAATCAGTTATCTTCAGATCACCGCTTGTTTTAATGCCAACATAACCTCCGATACCTGCATCACCATTTTTAGCAGCCGGTATACCTATCGTTGCATTTTTTACAGCAGACTTTGATATAGTCACAGCCGCATTCTGTGTGCCGACCATTCCGCCTGAACTTGTATAGCCATAAACACCGCAATCTGATGTTTCAGATGTTCCTCCATAGTAACAGTCATTGATAGACAACTGGTTTTTGTTTATTCCAACGAATCCACCGGCATTACTACCATAAACATCGACGCTGACGCTTGTATTTGTTATTGTGCATGCTCCGTTAGACAGTCCTATAAGACCGCCCTCGTTCATTGTCTGGGTTGCAAGGGGTTTATTGTCTTTTTTTGAACCGATAAAGCTGTCTTTATTATAGGCTGTAAGCTGAACATTGCTTATTGTCGTTTTGATATTTGCAGAACCTGCGATTCCACCTACGCCAAACCAAGTTTTTGTGCCTTTATCAAGATTAGCAAATTCAACTTTATTAATTTTTATCTTAGAATCCTTAACAGAGAATTCGTTGCCTTTCTGAGAATTTCCCACAAGACCGCCTGTTTCAAATCCGCCATACACATAAACGCCACTGTTTTCAGACTTAACGTTACTTATATTGATATTATTTGTTGACTTTCCTATAAGTCCTCCCACAGTATATGCGCCATATATTTCAAGATCGGTCAATGTTATTCCGCTAAACGTGCAAGAACTCTGTACTCCGCCAACAATACCACCTGTAGAAAGGTCTTCATTAACATACGATTGTCCATCGTTGTTATACGTCTTAACGCTGATCTTGCCGGAAAGCTTAAGGTTATTTACAGTTAAAGCATACGTTGAACAGTTTATCAACCCAACTCCTTTTACGGAGGCAAATGCGGTACGATATTTATAGTTATTCATATCTTGGATTTCAATAGTGCTACCGCTCTTGTTATCCGTTATTTTCACAGCATAGGCTTTTATATCTGTATCGAGCTTTATAGTCTTATCATTTCCCTGGATAGTTGTCAAAGATAAAGTATAATCACATTTAATGTCGCCAAGGTTACTATCCTTTGCATCAAACAACTGATTTATACCACGAAAACCGGTTCCGGTGAGGTCATAGGTTCCATTTCCTGTGAGTTTAACAGTAAGGTTCTTATTTAATTCGTGTGCCCACTTTGCTTCATAAAGACCTTTTTCACTTGGCTTTGTATATTTTTTTAGCATTACAGAATTTTTCTTTTCATATTCCCTGCTTGTAGCCTTTTCAAGTCTTTGATAATCTGAGATAGCAGTTTTGTAATCTTTATCATCAGAAGTCAATGTAGCTGTGCCAACTTTTGAATAGTCTGCATTTCGAGTAAAAGTATAATGACCATAGCCGCAAGTATTTTTATTACGGTCTGTATATCCCATACCGGACTGTGATATGATAGACAGCATAAACAACGCCTGTGCATTAGGCACTTCAATGGTATTGGTCGTGCCGGCAATAACATTTAATTTCTCATCATCACTTAGCTCACTATTAAACTGCGTGATGAGATAATTTTTCCTGCCATTGTTAAGGTTAGTTGACTTACCAAACGTTGTTCCCTCTTCGATAGCAAAGCCGTTTACAACTCTGCCTATATATGGATTGATAAAAAGATTGGTATATACGTCTTCACCCACTGCCTCAGTATTGCTGGTTGTAAGCGCACTATCTTTGGCAACGATGTCCATATTTCTGAAAATAACGCCGCCGTAAACTATGGCGCCAACATATCCGCCTGCAGTAATAAGATGTTGTTTGCTGTTATCGTTATTTGCAAATGTTATATCAGGGTTTGTTACCTTGACATTATCAATGATATTATCTCCGCCGAACACAACGCCCATAACACCACCATAATACTCCGTCTTTCCGGTACTATAGTTTAATTTATTATTATTGTTTTTTGAAAGCGTTACTTCATTGGTATATACTATATTGATATCTTTTACAACACTTCCGCTGCTGAACCTGATGAGCGGGCTTGCAGAATTATTGATGATAGTTGGATATGTTCCGTCGGATTTCTTCTGTCCAACAATAACGCCCCTGAAAACGTAACTGTTTGATGTTCCGCCAAGACCTGCAAAAGAACTGCCAAGAACTATATCATCATTTATCTTGTAATAAGCCTCGCAAAGATATTTGATCATGTTATCTTTTGAAACTTTTTCCTTTCCGCTTACGAAATTGCCTGCTCCATCATAAGTATAAGTTTTATGATTAGTGCCTTTGCAAAAAGCACTATTAGCATTAACAGTCGATGTATCGGCAGAAACATTTGCATTATAGTTTACTTCCCAGCCATTTGTAGGTGCGGCTGTACTGATAACTCTTGCGACCTCCGCAAGTGTAGAAGCGTCAAGGATATATGGATCAGAGTATGTTCCGCAACCCTCGTCCAAATATGGTCGCTCAAGGTTTACGTCTATCTCATCATAGTTTTGGGCGGTATCATACGATTTAGCAACATATGGCTTGTATTCAGTAAAGCTATATTCCTCTGTTGCGTTATTTTTGACAGGGGAAGTATACCTGTCATCTTTACTCCAATCGCCATGATACTTATTCTGCCTGCTCACATCATCTACACGATTCTTTATGGTGTCAGACACTTCTCTTCCGTAGGTTACATTATGCTTTTCTTCTGTACCCCAATCGTCTTCCCATTTATAGTTGTATATTGCAGAAGAGCCTGCTCCGTCAGAATGCTGAAAGCTTTCAAGCAAAGTAGCATTTTTGAAAATTGAATTTTCATTACTTGCGTCAAGCTTGATATTTGAGAAAGTCAGAGATATATTTTGACCCTTTTTGCTTCCTACATTGCCTATAAGGCTTGTTGCAGCATAATTCTGTCCGCCTTTGTTATATTTTTCAGCAGTCATACTGTGTTTTTTCTGTGACACATTCTGTATAGTGATCTCTGTCATGTTGCCTATCTTATTTATAAGCAAAGGGGCATAAGAATTTTCACCATTTAAACTTAAAGAAGTATCATTCACATACAGATCATCAAGAACGATACTGCCGGTAATTTTGACAGATTTTTTTGAAGTATTGGTGTCATCAGCAACCGAGCCGCAAACCAATGCACCTGAACCACCATTCACCTTACCAATATTTCCCTTAAAGGTCAGTTTACCACTTATGGTAACAGCTCCATTTTCATTTCTGAAAAGTCCAGATTGCATCATGTAATGTTGATTATGGTCATTAGTTAAATTTGTTCCATCTATGCCGTCAGTTGTACGGGCATAATTGTCACTATTATTGCTTGATACCATTTCAGACTGATTAAAGCCATTATTTTCAAAAGTAATAGTTGAATTTGATTTTATATTACAACCATTTGTATCAACTGGATAAAATGAATATCCTGTCAAATCTATTTCTGGATCTGTTGGAAAATCTATATTTGTACTATTAATATATGCTTTTATATTATTTGCCGCAAAAAGCTTTGCGCTCCACTCAACAGCCTTAGCTCCGCCTGTGGTGGCTTTACCGTTTTTATATACATCAAGGTTATAATAATATCTTGCCCAAGAATTATTTTTCCACACAGCACCATTATTTGTTGTTTGATTTTGATAGGTATTGCAGTTCTTTCCGTCCATATACAGCAAACGCTCTCCGTCCGCTGTAACAGCAGGAATTGAAATTATGGCTTGACGATTAGACATAAAACTAGCTGAAGAAGAATAATAAATACTACAACGAGCTATCTCATCAAAATACGAATAGCTTGGGCTTATATTTATCGTAGTATTTTGTAATATCTTATATCCATCAGGTTCAGTAAGTTCAAAATAAGTTGCATCTCGTGAGCTTCTGTAATTATTGACATTTTCACCTTTAAAATAGTCAAAGCCATAAGAGTCATAATCTCTACCAAAAAGAGTTGAGGCAAGCATGCCGAAATTTATACATTTTGTTGCTTTCACTGTCACACCGTCAAAGCTAACCTCTTTTATGCTCCAATAACCTGTTGTGGAAAGTACAAGACCGCCCAGTTCTGTGCCATTGTTCACTGTTAAGCTTGAATTGTTTACATTCAAACTATTCAGATCAATTTCTACTCTATACCAGTTATGCCCTAAAAATCCACCGCTATTTGATTTACCACTAGAATTTATTGTTAAAGCATTAATATTAACATTGGTGATAGATATCTTATTAGGTACAACAGAAGCTGAATTATCCTTAGCACCGACCTCTGCAATAAGTCCGCCAACTCTAGAGTTACTTCCTGTGTGTTTGTCAGTTATCTTTCCGCCAACAGTAACATTATCAAACTTAATACCAGTTGTAGGCTTTGATGTAACAGCACCTACCATTCCGATAACTCCGCCAAGACAAGTGCAATCTACCTTTGTTGTGCTATTATTGTATGTAAGATTTGCTGTTACAGCAGAATTAGTGAACGAAACTTCACTTGTGGCGTCAGCAACATATCCAACCAGACCTCCGACAAAATTAGTATACGCACCACTTGGAGATGCGGTCACATCAGCGGTCACGCTGTCAATAGTCAAAGCTCCGCTGTTGTATGCAGATACAGAACCAATATAACAAGCATCACCGCCAGAAACATTGTCACCAACAATATTAAAGTTTGAAACAAGCGTTAAATTGCTTATTTTTGCACCGCTTGTCTTTGCAAAAAGTCCATTATGAGTATGGAAAACTATCTTGTCATTTTCTGTTCCCACTGTCATGGTAAGTTTATGACTATTGCCATTCAGAGTGCCTTTGAATGTATCCTCACCATTATCACGCATAAAGCCTGTTAGACCTGTGTCGCTTATATCAACACCTGCACTAAGGCTGATATTTGCCGCAAGCATATCTGCCCTACTAGCACCGCTATACTTAACAAAATCATTGCTATCATTATCATGCTGCATTATCAAAGCCGCACGGGCAAAATCTGCCCTATTGCTTATGGTTATATTATTATTAGGAAATCCATTTATTGTAACAGTATGCCCTGATCCATCAAAAGACAGAACACCGCCAGCACCCTCAAGCAGATCGGAATTGTTAAGTCGAAGCACTCCGCCCCAATCCATATCGTCTATAACTTTTGAAGATGTCCTTGTAAATGACCAGCCGCTTAAGCTATAGATCAAAGCATTGCCTCTATTTCCTATTATCTGACATCTGTTTTTGTTAGGATCTTTAGGATAAAAGCCTGAAAGGTTTGTTTCACCGCCAAGCCTTACAACGCCATTTGTATTAAATTTGCCAACAATACCACCTACGCTCTGGTTTGCAGAAACATCAGCTGCTGTAACTGTGACTTTGCCGCCAACATTAATAAAAGCCTGATCAGCATAACCCACAAGTCCGCCATAATTATTTTGTGATGATGTGGAATTTTTGATACTTATAGTGGTATTCTTGACGCTTACATAAGCCTTGCTGTTATCACCTATCTTACCAATAAGGCCGCCAAAATCAAGGGCATTGCATGAGCCAGTCATATTTACAGTGATATCACTTAGTGCTAGTTCAGAGCTAAGAGCATTGGCAGAATATCTTCCGACAACACCACCATAAAAGCCTGCCCTGACAGTGCTATCGAAGTTTGAAGTAATAATATCATTAGCGGTGCCCGTGATACTAATTTTTGCACTATCTGCGCTGTTTATCAGCAGTCCGAAAACAGAGCCAACAGCCGCACTGTCAGCGGTATCTCCTGATGAACAAGCAAGTGCCATTTTCATGCCACTGAATTTTGAAATGTCAAATGTCTTTTCGTTGGCTTTACTGTATGTATAAGAGCCGAAAAGACCGCCCGCAGTTACAGAGCCTGTAACGCTTCCGGTCATGGTAAGGGTGACATCTTCACCGACATTTATTTCTGCATTCTCTGCACTGCCCACAAGTCCGCCTGCATTGTTTGCGGATATATTTACATCTGTCAAGGCATCACACTTGTCAATGTTCAGCGTTGCACCAGCACTCATTTTCCCGACAAATACACCTGCGTTCGATTTGCCGGAAACGTCAAGCAAACTACTTGACAAGCTTACAGCAAGACTTGTGTTTTCGTCCATAGTGCCGCAAGCAAGACCTGCATTATCCCCGCCTGATACTTCCACCTTGACATCATTACTTAGAGTGATATCCAGATCGACCTTTGCTCCATTTTTCATATTGCCTATAACAGACGTGAAGGATTTATAATTTGTAGCACCTGAATCATCTACAGGATCAGCTTTTATTTTCCACTTATTAGCTGAAGCCACATCACTGTGTATAACATTCTCAGCAAGCAAAGCTGAATTTTTTTCTTCCGGTCTAGCAAAAATAATAGTATCTAAATTTGCACAGTCACTAAGATATTCAAACAGAGCAAAATTAATAGGAAGATTAATAGCTGAACCCTCATTTGCTTTGACTGTTCCCATGAAAGGATAATTTTCATTGCCAAGTCCTTTTTCTATTCCTGTAAAATCAGAAGCCTTAAACTGAGATTGGTTGTTTGAAAACAATACAGTGATATTCTGATAAACATAAGGGTCTGCATTAAGAAGCTTTTTAAAATCGTCTGCATTCTGTATGGTAAAAACGCCATTTTTGATATCATTAGAAATGTCAGTATATGTATCTGCCGCCATAGCCGTAATAGCATTGGTGACAGTTGATACCATTTTAGACACAACACCTGAAATGTCTGCAAGCGGCATACTCGTGACAAGCAATACGGCAGCGGTAACTAAAGAAATAACATTCTTGCGATACTTGCTGTAAAGCTTGTGGCATATTCTATTAATTTTCTGATTTCTATTAGCTTTCACTTTCAACTGCCTCCGTGCAAAGTTAATATTCTTATCTATACGTTTAGTTCAACAAGGATATATTGCACCTTTGTACCTATCTTTTCGTCAGCGTCATTATACATGGAGCTTAGTGATGATAACTGTGCTGTGCTGTATTTATCACCATTAAGTATTTTCTCAATAACTGTTTTATTTTGTTCTTTATCGGCATCACCTGACAAGAACAAGTTTAAATTACCATTTATATATTCCGCAAAATCCAAACGTTCTTTACTGTCATCATCAAACAGCACATTTTTCTCTGTCAGATTTTCATCTGTGCTTTTCATTAGTACCTGACCAAGCGTGTTCGGCCATACCCAATATACGTTCACTTCCTGCGGAACGTCTACTTTACAATCTTTAAACGTCCTTGTGAATGTTTCATCATGAAGAAAATCGGAATATGTGTGATTGTTCTCATCATATTTCTCAAAAAACATGATATGTCCATTCATAAATCTAGTTACTTCTTCTTCAGTAACCTTTTCATAAGAAACAGCGTCTTCGTTTTTATTCTCTGCATACCCCGTGATACTCAACTTGAACTGTATCTCCATTTCCCCCGACTGGTTCGGGACAACATAAAAAGTAAGCTTTCCATGACTACCAGGATTAATACCATTCGTCATACCGCTTTCTTCATCAAGAAGCCAGTAGATCTTGTTGTTCTCGTCAGAAGTGATGTTGCTCCCATCAGACACCTTAGAGTAGTCATTGCTGTCAAGTATCTCAGCTTTAAGCACATTGGCACTGCCTACTGTTTTCAGTTCAAATGGCGAATCTACGCTTTTCATTCCAAATGAATCAAGAGCAAGGGCTTTATCAATGGTAAACCAAGCCAAGCTGACCGCAATAAGTATAAATGCCAGCACTGCAACTGGTATTATTTTTATAATAAGCAGTTTGCGTTTCTTCTTTTCTTCCTCGCTGTCTGCTTTCTCTATCACTTTATGCTCAGCCACTTTGGCGACCTCCATTATTTCATCGAGTCAAGCTCTTTCTGCAATTCTATCATGTGGTTTCTGCAAGCGGTTATCTCGCCTGTGTATTTGTTGAACCACTCAACGTCCATTTCGTTAGGCTCTTCCTGCAAAAGAATTGCCTGAACAAGTGCTGATTGTGAACGTGATCTCTTACGCTCTATCTCCTCGATAGTAAGTCTGCATTTCTTTATTTCTCTTTTAAGCTGCCCTTTACTGCTCACGTTATTGTCCTCCTTGCATTAATTTCCCATTTTATCAACCGAATCAACTATCTCGTTGACTTCCCTATAGCCTTTGTCAAGATTTTCGGTGATATGGTCAAGTGCTTTTTTTACGTCCTCAAGCTTGCCCTGCATTTGTTCGGGATACTTCACAAAGCAATAATGAAGCTCGTTTATAGCCTTCTGCTCATCAGTATAATCGTCGATAAGAAATGCCAGCGACCTTGCCGCACCCATGTCCGAAAGTATCATGTTGTATCTCATTGGAAGATCCTTGCCGCTTTCAAGATAAGTGTCTATCTCTTCAGAGGCGGCAGACAGATTTTCCATATACTTAGCGATGTAAGTCTTTCTGACTTCCTCGGACTTGTCCATATAAAGCCCGATAAAAACGAACAGCCCTGCAAGTGCCGCAATACAAATAACGATAGCCGTTATCATTTTAGCCTTCATTATCTTTTCCTGATTCAAAGCTGTTCGCCTCCTTTTTCTCGTTATCCTGCATTTTCAGCCGCTGAACTTCCTTTTCAACAGCCTCACGCATAAGCTTTTCTTTTTCTTCCTCAGCCGCTTTCAAGGCTTCCTCACGGTTTGAATATATTTTTATCTCAGCGATAGTTTTTACCTCATACACCGCCATGCAAACTGTTGGGATTATCACAAACAGTATGAGGAGCTTCTCTGTTGATGCAAACGACCCAAGCCACTTGAAAAATCTGAGTTTTCCATAGTATTTTCCAATAATGCTGACTTTTTGCACCGTCACGCTGTCCTCTATTTTGTTAGCATCGCCTTTAGTAACAAAAGTGCCGTCGCTCAAAACCTCAGATATCCTGTGAGTATTTATCTCGCCTTTAATACTATCATCTTGAGAGTAGAACGAAATGATATCCCCTGCCTTTAAGCTGTCAGTATCCGTCCTTTTGATGTAAATATAGTCACCCTCATGTATAGACGGCTCCATACTTCCGCTCACGACCTTCAGTACGCTGTAACCAAAAATGCTTGCTGTTTTGCCGATACAGCCGCAGACCATTATGTATACCGTCACACTCAGCAGTGCCGCAAACACAGCAGAGCCAAGTATTGTCAAAGCTATTTTTACTATCCTCAACGCCTTGCCGATGATAACGACTCTCCCTCCGTGTTATTGTTTGCTATATTTCTCTTTCAAATGCCTTGCCATTCTGCCAACTGCTGAAACATGATACTCCTTATAGAGTCGTTTCATTTCAGTGTCGATAGCTTTCTGCTCCTCAGCGGTGCGCTGTGGCGGAATATATGGTCTTGGCGGTCTGTTCTTTCGCTCAAGACGTTTTCTCTTTTTAAACTGCCTGTTTTTGATACGCCTCTTTACATCATATTTCAGATACGGAGCATATTTTTTATAAATGATCTCAATTTCACGCTCTGCACGTTTTCTCTCTGCCTCAGCCAGTTCTTTTTCCTTCTTGACTTTGAGCATTCTGATATAGTCCGGATTATCCGTCACAACAGGTATGATCCCAAATGCGTGAGCCAGAACATATGTTATGCCACGTTTTGCCATGTAATATGGATTTTTGGAATATTCTTTAAATATCTCATTGATATTTTTATTTTCAAAGCTTTCACGTTCAGCTTTAAGACGCTCAGCACGTTCACGTTCACGACGTTCCTGCTCACGCTGCTGTTGTGCTTCTTTCGCCTTTTTTGCAGCGATCTCAGGCGACTCATACTCTGACACAAAGCTTGAAGACACGGCTTCTTCATTCGTGCTGATCTGCTGATCCATAGCAGATCCAAGGCTGCTGCGAACGAGCTTTTTCTCCTCTCGGATCCTAGCTCTTTCCTCACGTACACGCTGCTCCTCTTCACGGCGTTGGCGCTCTTCCATTTGCCTTTTGCGTCTTGCGATATGCTTGATCTCTTCCTCTTTTTCACGGCGTTCACGTTCCTCACGCTCCGCCTTTTCTCTTGCAGCCTGCTCCGCCTGCTGTTTTTGAATAAGCTCCAATCTTCTGCGTTCAGCTTCCTCATGCTCCAGCCTTATGCGCTCTTCTTCCTCACGCCGCTGACGCTCCAGTTCCTCCTGCTCGGCACGCTTTCTTTCAGCTTCTGCAGCCGCAAGCTCCTCAGCCCTCTTACGGTCTTCCTCATCTTTGAGAAACTGCTTTTCTATCTCAACTATACGGTCAAGCTCTGCCGTAAGGTTTCCTGCCTCTTCGGCAGACATACCCATATCTGTCTTACTTGCACTACTTTGTTCACCCTCGCCAACTATGACATCATATTTATCAGACGTCTGCTTATCAAAACGCCTGACAACCTTTGGTGCGAGGGTCTTGCTCTTTATGGTTTTAAGCTCCTCCGACTTGTCTGCCCCATGAGTATAGGAGCGAAAAAGCATATAGTTCATTGCGGTCAGACCATATATATCCTCGATATAAGAATCATCAGGTCTTTGTGCAGTATCGGAAACGTTGACCTCGTAGCCTGCCTTATCGTAGCTTTCGATAAACTGCCAAAGGGTAAGACACGCCATAAGGTCCACATTTTTAGTGATAGCGTTTGTTCTCATAACAGGCGGTCTGATAAAAGCGTTGCCGAGAGTGGTACAAAGCACTGAGCCTTTATAGCCCTCGATAGCCTTTTTGACCCTTTCAAGCCTCGCCCAAACATCAGTATCCTTGCTGCCGCCGACAAGACTATCAACAGTTTCTATCTTAAAACTAATGTTGACCTTTCTCCCGTCGCCGCTGTCAGCCACAGTATCGTAATTAAAAGAATAAGCCTCCTGCGCCTCTGCGGTCTGGACAAGCTTATTGTATCTTATATTTATAAAAATGTATAGCCTGTCGATAAGGGTATTTACAAATCTATTTTCATATGTATCGAGAGTTTCCTCTTTATGAATGTTGAGTATCTTTGACGGAGTTATCTTTCCAGTCTTTTTGTCGATATCCTGAATAAGATCGGTGTGCTGTCCCAGATGTTTTATGGACTCTACCGTTATCTTCCTTGACATAGCGATAGGCACGACTTCTTCCACTTCTTTAATGGTGTTTCTGGGATTTCTTATTACAGTATCAAGATGTGGCAGAGCTTTTTCTATCTCTGTGAGCCAGGACGAATCTATATTCTTCTCGATTATCTTACGATTAAAAGATACAGTTTTTTCGCCCGAAAGAAGCAAGGCACGGGCTGCCGCAAAGCTGTTATTGCCGTCAAACGTCTTTACAGCTTTGTCAAAAGCTGCACGCTGTTCGTTGTATTCGCTCATGCCCGTCCCTCCTCTCAAAGTTTATGAGTACAAATTTTAGTACAGTTTTTGCAATCTTTCAAGATATGCTATAGATTCTTTCATAGTGTTTCTGCCAAAAAGCTTCTGCATATAGGTGCAAAGCTCTTTCAGCTCTTCTCTTAGCATTGCCAAGTTAAGCGACTCAAATTTTCTGAATATCTTTGTGGCAAGCACATAGTCAATGCCGTCAAGTTCCTCGCCACCGCAGGCAACATATACAGGAACAAACAAGTTCATCTGTTTAAGTATACGGTTACCGAAAGCCACTCTCAGCTTTTCAATTACCCACAGGTCAAGCTGCTGGATCTTTTTCAGACTGTCCTGTGAAACAGGATACATTTGAAAAGCTTCCTTGAAGAGTGTATCAAGATGTTCAAAGCTTAAATTCATAGGCGGCGTGTCAGGTGCGTCAAAGGCAACTCCCTTTGCGTCAAGATTGATAGGCTGAGCACGGTCGTAGACCTTATCTGAGATAGTGAACGTGGAATCGTCGTTGTTGGCAGTACCGATATACCAAATGTTCTGCGGAATACGCAGCTTGCCCTTATCAAGGCGAACAGGGTCGGTACTCCACACGTTAGGAACAAGATCAAGCTCCCACTCAGCAGGATCAGGCATTTCAAGAATCGAGAGCATTTCTGCAAAGTAATATTCTACTCTCGCAATGTTCATCTCGTCGAGGAGTATGAAGTTTACATCGTCATTGTATTCAGAAGAATAAATTCTTTTGAGGACTTCTGTTTCATTAAAGTTCTTCGTGAACTCGTTGAAGTAGCCGAAAAGCTCAGTTCTGTCACGCCATGACGGCTGAACAGAAGCAATAGTGGTATCTTTCTGCAAGAACTTACCGAATGAATATGGCAATGATGTTTTACCTGTACCAGAGATACCTTGCAGGATAATGAGCTTTGTTGAAGCCATGCCAGCAATGAAAAGTCGGATAGTTTTTATGTCATAATAAAGGTGCATTCTTGAGCAGGCAAAGTTTCTGTATGCTTCGCAGATACCGCTAAGGGTGATGTCATTATTGTAAGCAGGCGGCTCGTATGTCTTGTAGAAATTGTCCACCTCGATAAGCTTTGAAAAACGGCAGTCGGCAGTCTGAACAACGCCGTCCACAATGGTTTGAACTTCGCCCTGTGCAGGCATCTGCTCGCCCTCTGCAAGAGCGGTGTTATCATATACGCCAAGCTGAGCCACCTTCATTGCCATGATCTCATCTTTTTCCTTGGTCATTTTGACCACCTGACGCTGCAGGTCAGATATTTCTTCGATAAGATCCTCGTTGCTGACGATAGAGTGTCTGAATCTTATGTACTTTCTCACAGCAAGAACTATCATAAAAATAATAAGCACAAAGATAGCCACAACAACGATAATTGCAAGCACAGAAAGTACCCAGCCCAGCGCACCAAAGTCTGCCGAGTAGGTCTTGAATATCCTTATGTAGTTTTTTATATTAAAGATCTGTTTTATGCCGTTCCACAGACCCTTGAAGATCTGCCCAAAGCCTGCAAGCATTGACGACATGAAAACAAAAAACCATTTCAGAAATCCATTCATAATGTATCACCCAAGCAGCAGTTATTTGTCATTTTTCTCCTGCTGTGCATTTTCCTCTTCCTTTTTCTTCTGCTGTGCAAGGTATTCCTCAACTGCACGTCTTTTTATTTCTTCCTCATCGCTCTCTGTGATAGCAGGACGCTTTATCTCGATTATGGTTGCGATAAGCTTATAAAGCTCAAAGAGGAAAAACAGTGCTATCGGCAAAAGTATGCAAATGAAAAATCCCGTTTTTGTTCTGAGAAAATCCATTACCTTGCCGAAACCGCCTATTTTTGCACCATTCCACTGACCGATTATATCACCTGCATAAACAGTGTATGTATCATCTACGTTATTAGCATCGCCTCGTGTGATAAAGCCTACAGAGCCGTTATCATTGAGTACCTCTGCGATACGGTGGGTATTCTTCTCTTTTTTGCCCTCTATAAGAGTCCAGAAAGTGATAACGTCGCCCTTTTTCAGAGAATTGATATCGTCTATTTCCTTTGAGATAATAAGGTCGCCTTTTTTGAAAGTTGGCTTCATTGAGCCAGATTCAACTGTGAGCGGGATATATCCCAGCAGACTTGCCGTACCATTATTCTTATCAGACGAGAACACAAGAATTGTTATAAGCAGTGCAAAGATAAGCACCACCCATGCGATAACATTAAAAACGATCTTCAAAGCTTTTGTCATAATTCAAAACCTCGGAAACCCGAGGCTTCCTCCCTTCTAATTCTTTAAGTTGTTTCAACGATCTTGAAATTCATACCAAGCTTCATTGTGCCACCGATTATTTTGTCAACACAATCAGGGTCATTTCCCTCAAGCCATATAACCACTGTATACTTGTCTTTCTCACCAGGGCCAAGCTTTTCACGTCGGTCCTTCATGACCTCAGTAGAGGAGGCGAACTCCTTGTCGCAATCGCTTTCCTTACCGCTGCCGTCAGACTTTGTTTTACCATAAACAGTTTTCTCGCCATTCACGAAAAGCTCCACTCTGATAGCTTCATCAACACCGTTCGTGACGTTCTCGATAGTCATTTCGCTGTCATAGCTAAGTGTGTCTTTACCGGAATTTATGAGATAGAAAGTATAAGCTATATACCCCTCGCCATTATGGCTGCCGTTTATCTTGTCGATATTATCAGGGAGATCTTCGCCACTGATATTTGTTATATCATAAAGGATATCTGCATTAAGCCTTGAATTGCTCGTGGTATAGTCAGGAGTTTCCGAAAGAGTAAGCCCCTGATTTATCATATCATACTTACTTATCTTAACTGTAAAGCTACCATACTTGTCGTAAAAATAAGACACCGCATAAGCCGCCGCCACGATAGCGATAAGTATAATGGCAAGTATTTTAAGCAATCTCATCAATACCACATAGCGTTTAGCTTCCTTGGCGGTCCTGCGAAGTGCAAGGGTATCGACTACTCTTGTATTTTTATCTATATTTTTACCGTCCAAAACCGTATCACCCGTTTATTACTCATTTCTATTGCGAACGTATCTTTCCGCAATATATTTTCCTGCATTTTCTCCCGAATAGTAAAGGCACTGCATACCGCTGAGCTGTTTCACCTGCTTATCATCAGTAATTCCGTCAGCTATGACCTCAGCATAAAGGTCAAAAACGAAATTCAGCAGAGAGTTCACGCAGGTATCATACCTGTCGCTCTTACCAAGAACCTGAGCCACTGAGCCGTCAAGCATGATATTATCTACCTTGAATTCAGCGGTCTTAAGCATTTTAAAGCCCTCAGTGCCGAAGCCTGTAAGCAGAAAATGAAAGCCCTGTCTTCTCATAAGAGCCACGTTATCTGCCGCTGTGCTGTCAGCTTCATCAAGCACATCAGGCGACAACTCGAAGCAGACACGCTCATACTTCACGCCGAACTTATCGCAATAATCTGCCACAACTCTCGGAGCTTCCGTCTGCCTTAAAAATCTTGCAGGCACGAACACGCTTGCCCAGTCAACGTCCACTTCCCTTTCGTGAAACTTACCCAAAGCCTGCAAAAGCTGAACGAAAGCAAGCTTGAAAATGCTAACACATCGGTCGGAAAGCTGAGCCACAGGGAGATAATCCGCAGGCATGAGCGTTCCCATAACAGGTGAATTTAGCCTTGTTTGCGACTGCAAAAAAGTGCCCCTGCCGCTGTCGGTATTTTTTATAGGTCTATAGAAAAGCTCCACGGCACGAACGCCGTCAACTGTTGAATTACCGTTCAAAGCAAGTCACTTCCTTTCCTGTTCCAATATATCATTATAGCATGTTTTCGACAAAAAGCAAAGAAAAATCGGGAGATTTCCCCAAATATGGAAAATTATTTTTTATACCCATTTACCAAAAAACGCCGAATTTCTTCGGCGTCTTTTTTGTTTTATTGTTTATTGATTAGTTGCCTGCGTTATCCTTTGCCTGGAAATCGAGCTGAATTGTCCAATCCTGATTTGCAGTTGCATCATTACAGAATTTGCTTTCGCCCTCAATCCATACTCTTACAACAAAGCCCTCAACTGAATACTCGTTGTTTCCTGCACCAGCAAGTTCAAATACAGTAGTAAGATTGTCCAAGCTATCTCTGCTAGTTGGAACGGCTTTTTGTGCTGTACCCTTGGTAAAAGTAATGGTATCAAGTTTAGCACCATAATTAGCACCCTCTGTTGTCTTTATACCCTTATTATCCGTGTAGTTGTCCCAATTAAGACCAAATACACTCGCTTTATCGCCAAGAAGAGTGTACTTTGTATCTGCATAGCCAGCAACTGCACTAGCTTTTGTAACAGATAAAGTATTTGTAACTGTTGTACTATCATTTGCCTCAGTTGCAGTTTTCAACGGCAAAACAGCAACTCTAACTGCTTTTTGCAAATCATTTTCAGTATTATTCTCACTATCCTTATTCTTAATTGTAACACGACACTGAACGTCCTGTTTAGTCTGTTTTGTTGACCTTATCCACATTGGAACGTCAACATAATATCCGTCAGCACCAGAAGCTTCATCTGTTGCAAGAGCTGTATTTGCGGTTGTAGTTCTCGCTGTCAAAGTTGCTTCATCAGTTGCGGCTTTAACCTTAGTATCAGCCATAACAGCTCTACCACCAGCGTATATACCACTATCCTCAGCGTAGAACAAGCTATTACCGTCAACTGTTGAAGCTGGCTTCAATTTTCCAACTTTTTCATAATACTGACCAATATCAACTGTGATTACCCAAGAAATGTTGTCAGCTGTAGGAGTCAAATCAGATGAACTCAAAACACCATTATCAACCTGTCCGAGTGAAATTTCAAGTGAGCCACCTGCTGTAGCGGCAAGGTTAAGTCCTGTAACTTCAGCAGTCTTGCTAAGCGTAAACCAAGCGTAAGTAGCAGTAGAAAGCATTACAGCGGAAGTTGTGAGCATTGCAACTGCAGGTATAAGTTTCTTCTTAGCAGAAGTATTCTTCTTTTCATTAGTTTTCATATCTCTTCGTCCTTTTCATAATAATTTGTCGGTTTATCCTGTCCGATACAGAGGGCGCTCGTTATAGCCGATTTGCGGTAACATGACCGCCAAGCACCTTTTGTTTATGTCAATCTTATACTAAATTCGACCCACTTTGTCAATAAGCTACCAGCTTAGTATACATTATATTTATCTTAATACTTATTAATATGACAGACACATTTTGCTATTTTTCGACATGATCATACTATGTAATAACAACAGAAAGCACGGAATAACGTCATTTGTTATTCCGTGCTTTTTAAAACGATTATTCAATAAATTTTTTTGTTAAACTTCAAACGTTTTTGTACATATTAAGTTTATATATGTACACAAAAGTTATCATAAGCAAGATTTACAAAATATTAATAATTATTCTGCGCTGTCGAGCATTTTAACAGCCTTCATCATGATAGCACATTCAAGACGCTTCTTCTGTATCTGACATGACAGCTTATGCGCATTGTGGATATCACCTGCGTAAATGTAGTTGTTTGCATTGCAACCGCCACTGCAATAGAACTTTGCCCAGCACTTTTTGCACTCTGGCTTGTTGTAAACGTGTGCGTGAGCAAACATATCTTTCATTTCCTCGTTAAATGTGCCGTCATAGAGATTGCCCATTTTGAACTCGGTGATACCAACGAACTGATGACATGGATAAATATCGCCGTCAGGAGTAACAGAAACATACTCGTTTCCGCTTCCACAGCCCCTAAGTCTCTTTATCGCACAAGGACCCTGATCGAGGTCTATCATAAAGTGGAAGAAGTTTATGAACTTGCCCTCGTCCCTTATCTTCTGTATCTTCTCGGAAAGTATCTCATACTCCTTGAAGATCCTCGGCAGGTCAGCTTCTGTTATAGCATAAGGCTCGCTAGGGTCAGCCATAACAGGCTCAACGGATATCTGGTCGAATCCAAGGTCATAAAGGTGCATTACATCATTTGAGAAGTCAAGATTATACTTTGTGTAAGTGCCTCTTACATACCAATCCTTGTTCTTAGGACGTTTCTCAACAAGCTTCTTAAAGTTAGGGATAATCCTGTCATAGCTTCCTGAACCGTCAACACGCACTCTCATTCTGTCATTGACTTCTTTTCTTCCGTCGATAGACAGAACAACGTTGTACATTTCCTTGTTGATGAAGTCTATCATCTCGTCAGTGAGGTGTACACCGTTTGTGGTAACAGTAAATCTGAACTTTTTGTTGTGAGGCTCCTCCTGTGAACGTGCATACTCAACAAGCTTTTCTACTGTACCGAAATTCAGTGACGGCTCACCGCCGAAGAAGTCCACCTCAAGAAATTTTCTGTCTCCTGAACGCTCTATAAGAAAATCTATAGCACGCTTGCCTGTTTCATAGTCCATGAGCATTCTGCCCTGACCGAAATCGCCTGTTGAAGCAAAGCAATATTTACATCTCAGGTTACAGTCGTGAGCGATATGCAGACACATTGCCTTGATAGGTGAAGCCACAGCAGACAGGGCATACTTCTCGTAATCGTCCTCGCTGAACAATATCTTGTCATTATAAAGAGAAACTATCTCCTCATAGCAATCCTCGATATCCTTGCTGTCATACATCTTTGACAGCTTTCTTACAACGTCCTCAGGACATTTCTCCTCAAAAGGCGGCTCAACATTGTCTAACAAATCATATGTCAGATCGTCTATAATATGTACTCCGCCACTGTTCACGTCAAGCAGTGCATTAAAGCCGCCAAGCTTAAACTTGTGTATCATTTAAAAATCACCTTTCGCATTTATATTCATATACAAATTTATACAAAAATAAAGGGACATAAAAATGTCCCTTTAGCAAGGCGTGTGTACGCTCGCACGCCTCAGAAAGATCGGAATATTAAGCCTCTCTCTCGCACTTCTGGTTAGCAACTGTGCAGGAGGTCTTGCAAGCTGACTGACATGATGCCTGACACTTGCCGCAGCCACCCTTAGCAGCAGTCTTCTTGAGATTAGCCTTATTGATCGTCTTGATATGTTTCATAGGATTTTACCTCCAATAATTGATTTACACTAATTATACCACATATCTCACTATGTTTTATGAACGAATAGTTAATGCAGTATAAATATTTATCCTTATCAAAAACGGCTGCTTTTAGAATTTACCCCTACAACTCCGCCTACGCCTGCACACACAAGGGTAAGCACAAGCTTTGCAGGCACGGAAAAGCTTTCGGCAGCTTTTGAAAACAGTGCACTGAGAATAACAATGATAAGAAAAATGAACACTCCGCACAGCACACCTGACAGCAGACCGTTTCTACGTTGCCTTTTTCCGCAGACATATCCCCCTGCATACGCCCCGATACCAAGTGCCGCTGTTGACATCACCGACAGCATAAGATCGGTGGCATCTATCTTAGTGATAACATACGCAAAAGCAAGCACAGCAACAAATATCGCACCGCACCCCACGCAGGCAGAAATTGCTGTAGATGATAGCACAGAAAGCTTTCTGCCCCCAAATAGTCTGTTGTTTTTCATATCCGCACCCCCGCACTGAATATCCTAAAGAAATTATATTCAAAGTCACGGACAATAAGAACACAAAAAGGGACGGATAAAACTACCCGTCCCTCAAAAGCAATATTTACTTTACGTCACCGTCATGAACTGTTTCGTTCTTAGCGATAGCCCACTTCTTAACACGGATCTTGCTTCTGTCGCCGCCTGTTTCGATAACAACAGTGTCGTCCTTGATAGAGAACACGATACCAACGATTCCGCCGTTTGTAACGACCTCGTCACCTATCTCAAGGTTATCTCTCATCTCAGCGTCTTTCTTATCCTGCTTTTTCTGCGGACGGATAATAAAGAAATAGAAGAACACGATTATGAGTACCAGTGGGATAAAAGTCATGGCAAGTGATGCAGGTGAACTCTGCTCAGCTGCCAAAACTGAAATAATTGCTGACAAATTCATCAAAAGACCTCCAAATCTAATAATACTATATTAGTATATCAGATATTTGCACAAACTTCAAGCCTTTTAACAAATAATTTTCATTTACAAGAAATTATTTCTTGTTCTTGATATACTCGTCTATAGCAGCGGCAGCCTTTTTGCCTGCACCCATAGCGAGGATAACAGTAGCAGCGCCTGTAACAGCGTCACCGCCTGCGTAAACGCCTTCCTTAGTTGTTGACTCGTTCTCGTCAACGATAAGGCAGCCGTGATCGTTTGTTTCAAGACCAGGAGTTGTACTTCTGATAAGTGGGTTAGGTGATGTACCGATAGACATGATAGCTGTATCAACGTCAAGAATGAAGTTTGAACCCTCGATAGGGATAGGACGTCTTCTGCCGCTTGCGTCAGGCTCGCCCAGCTCCATTTTGATGCACTCCATGCCGTTTACATGACCGTTCTCGTCGCCAACTATCTTAACAGGGTTGTTAAGAACGAGGAACTCGATGCCCTCTTCCTGAGCGTGATGAACCTCTTCCTTTCTTGCAGGAAGCTCGTCCATTGAACGTCTGTATACGATATAAACGTGCTCAGCACCAAGTCTCATTGCAGAACGAGCAGCGTCCATAGCAACGTTACCGCCGCCGACAACAGCTACGTTCTTAGACTTCATGATAGGGGTATCATAATCGTCCTTGTATGCCTTCATAAGGTTGATTCTTGTAAGGTACTCGTTAGCAGAGTAAACGCCTACAAGACCTTCGCCTTCGATTCCCATGAATCTTGGAAGACCTGCGCCTGAACCTACAAATACAGCTTCATAGCCCATGCCCATAAGCTCGTCGATAGAAAGAACTCTGCCGATTACCATGTTTGTCATGATATGTACGCCCATGTTTGTCAGATTGTCTATCTCGTGCTGAACGATAGCCTTTGG
>ERZ780229.89-NODE-89-length-35291-cov-2.06244_pt1 | contig 35291 bp, 24 predicted proteins | sample MGYA00510974_ERZ780229 | MGnify/ENA primary metagenome ERZ780229 (study PRJEB29588, sample SAMEA2151034) | human gut metagenome | biome: human gut; feature: human-associated habitat; material: faeces | place: Denmark | collected 2008/2010 ... | reverse complement strand
AGGTATTGTTATTGAGGCTGAGCTTGATAAGGGACGCGGTCCTGTAGCATCTATTCTTGTACAGAAGGGTACTCTTCATGTGGGAGATGCTGTATCAGCAGGCTCATGCTATGGTAAGATAAGAGCCATGATTGATGATAAGGGTAACAGAGTAAAGGTTGCCGGACCATCTACTCCGGTTGAGATTCTTGGTCTTAATGATGTTCCTAATGCAGGTGAAATCATTATGGCTGCTGATTCAGAGAAGGAAGCAAGAAGTACAGCAGAGACATTTATCAGCGAGGGAAGAAAGAAGCTTCTTGATGATACTAAGCATAAGGTATCTCTTGATGCACTCTTTGAACAGATTCAGGCTGGTAATATGAAGGAACTTAATATTATCATCAAGGCTGATGTACAGGGTTCTGTTGAGGCTGTTAAGTCAAGTCTTGTAAGACTTTCTAATGATGAGGTTGTTGTTAAGGTAATTCATGGTGGTGTTGGTAATGTTAATGAATCCGATGTAGTACTTGCATCAGCTTCTAATGCTATCATCATTGCATTTAACGTTAAGCCTGATAATCAGGCAAGAATTGTTGCAGAGAGAGAAAAGGTAGATTTAAGACTTTACAGCGTTATCTACAATGCTATTGAAGATGTTGAGGCAGCCCTTAAGGGTATGCTTGAGCCTATCTATGAAGAAAAGATTATCGGTCATGCAAGAATCATGCAGATATTCAAGGCTTCAGGAGTTGGTAATATTGCCGGCTGTATCGTTGAAGAGGGAAGAATTACAAGAGATTCTGTTGTCCGTATAACAAGAGGAAGTGAGAAGGTTTATGAAGGACCTATCGCATCTCTTAAGCACTTCAAGGATGAGGTTAAGGAAATCAAGGCAGGTACTGAGTGTGGTATGGTATTTGAAAAGTTCAATGATATCCAGCCAGAGGATATGATTGAAGCACATATCATGGTTGAAGTGCCAAGATAGGATTTAGTTTTTATTTGGAGAATATATGCGTAAAAATAGTGTAAAGAATACCCGTATTAACGGCGAGGTATTGAAAGAATTAAGTAATATAATCAGAAGTGAGATTAAAGACCCTAGAATCAACCCTATGACTTCGGTTGTAGCGGTTGAGGTCGCTCCTGACCTTAAGACATGTAAGGCATATATAAGTGTTCTTGGTGATGAAAAGTCACAGAAGGATACGATTACAGGTCTTAAGAGTGCAGAAGGATATATAAGAAGACAGCTTGCAAGAACTGTCAATTTAAGAAATACTCCTGAAATAAGATTCATTCTTGATCAGTCAATTGAGTATGGTATTAATATGTCTAAGCTTATTGATGAAGTTACAGAACATGATAATAAGATGCACGTTGAGGTTGAAGACGAGACAGAATAAAGAGGTTAGTCATGAATATTATTGAAGAAATCGGACATGCAAAGGTTATAGGTATCACAGGACATATCCGTCCTGATGGTGACTGTGTTGGTTCAACATTAGGTTTATATAATTATATTAGGAAGAATCTTCCTGAGTGCGAGGTTACTGTTTATCTTGAAAAGCCGTCAGATGAATTTAATTATCTATCTGGTATTAATGATATTAAGCATGAGGCCGAGGATAAGCATTTTGATTTATTCGTAGTACTTGACTGCAGTTCAATGGATAGAATTGAACCATTTATGAGCTGCTTTGAAAATGCTGATAAGACTATCTGCATAGATCATCATATAAGCAATAATTCATTTGCTGATGTTAATTATGTAGAGCCACAGTCAAGTTCGGCATGTGAAGTTCTCTATACAACATTTGACGAGGATAAGGTCGATAAAAATGTTGCAGAGTGCATATATACAGGAATAATCCATGATACAGGTGTGTTTAAGTACAGCTGTACATCAAGAAGGACAATGGATATAGCTGGAAAGATGATGGAGATGGGAATTGATTATTCTGACATTATCGATAACAGCTTTTATAAGAAGAGTTATATCCAGAACCAGATTCTTGGAAGAGCTTTGCTTGAAAGTGTGTTGTTTTATGATGGTAGATGTATATTTTCAAGTGTATCTATTGAAGAAATGAATTTCTATGGTGTCACTGGCAAAGAACTTGGTGGAATTATTGAGCAGTTACGCTTAACAGACGGAGTTGAAGTGGCTATATTCCTTTATGAAACAGATAAGGACGAATACAAAGTAAGTCTTCGTTCAAAGAAAATGATTGATGTTGCAAGAATCGCCACAGCATTTGGCGGTGGAGGACATGTGAGGGCAGCAGGATTCTCTGCTAAGGGCAATGTCCACAGTATCGTTAATAAGATTGGCGAAATGATTGAGCAGCAGTATAATGAGGATAATGCATGAATGGTGTTTTAAATGTATATAAGGAGCAGGGATTTACATCTCATGATGTAGTTGCAAAGCTTCGGGGAATACTTAAAACTAAAAAAATTGGTCACACAGGCACACTTGACCCTGATGCGGTCGGGGTGCTTCCTGTGTGCATCGGTAAGGCTACAAAGCTGTGTGACCTTATAACTGACTGGGGAAAGACTTATGAGGCTGTAATGCTTCTTGGCACAATGACAGATACTCTTGATATATCAGGAAAAATTGTTGCCCAGTCAGAGGTTAATGTGAGTGAAGTGGATGTCCTTAAAGCATGTAATGAATTCATAGGTGAGTATGAACAGATACCGCCTATGTATTCAGCTTTAAAGCATAATGGACAGAAGCTTTATGAGCTTGCAAGAAAAGGTATTGAGATTGAAAGAAAACCAAGAACTGTCCATATTAATACATTAAGGGTGAATGATATCAATCTTTCAGATAAACAGAAAACAGTTACTATTACTGTTGACTGCTCAAAGGGAACTTATATCAGGTCATTATGTGATGATATAGGTAAGAAGCTTGGGTGTGGCGCATGTATGATGAAGCTTACAAGAACGCGTGTAGGTGAATTCATGCTTGATGATACACTTACACTTAACCAGATATCGGCTCTTGTGTTAAAGGGTGAAATAGAAGACAGGATAACTGGCATAGATAAGATATTCAGTGATTATCAGGAGATAACATTTGCAGAAGAATACAGCCGGTATCTTCACAATGGCAATAAGCTGTCAAGAGAACAGATACCTGTAGATGCTGCAATCAGTGATAATGAGAAATACAGAGTGTACGATTCTGATAAATGCTTTATCGGTGTATATGAATTTCGAGATGAAGTGCTTTATCCGGTTAAGATATTTTACGAAGACAACAAGTAAAGGGGTGTGATCATCTTTGGAATATATTCATGGAACAGATGATTTTCAATTAAATAAGAAAAGTGCAGTTACATTAGGAAAATTCGATGGAATTCATACAGGACATCAGAAGCTTATTGAGATTGTAAGGCAGAAAGCAGATGAGGAGAATCTGCTTGCAGTTCTGTTCACATTTGACAGCCTGCCGCTTTCAATATGTCCACAGAAGTATCAGCATTTTATATCTACAAGCAGTGAAAGACGCAGACTGTGTGAGAATTTTGGCATAGATGTTGAGATTGAATATCCGTTTACGGAAGAATTCATGAATATGGAGCCTGAAGATTTTATATGCAGGATTCTTATTGATAAACTGCATGCAAAGTATGTTGTTGTAGGTACTGATTACCGTTTTGGAAAAGACAGGGCAGGTGATGCAGCAATGCTTGTGGAAGCAGGAGAAGAACTTGGATTTACAACTATTATTGTTGAAAAGGAAAAATATCAGGATAAGGAAATCAGCAGTACATATATAAGAGAAGAATTAAAGGTTGGCCATATGGAAACGGTAAATGTTCTTCTTAACAGACCGTTTAATGTTACAGGTGTGGTTTCGATAGGAAACCAGCTTGGACGGAAGCTTGATTTCCCTACTATTAACATATATCCGACGGAGTATAAGCTCCTGCCACCTAATGGAGTATATGCTACCCAGACGACTATTGATGGTGAAAAATTCTACGGGGTTACTAACTTAGGAACTAAGCCTACAGTAAGTGATGCACCGGAGATAAGTGTTGAGACATTTCTTTTTGATTTTGACAAGGATGTGTATGGCAAGAAGGTTGATGTTGAATTCATACATTTTATAAGACCAGAGATGAAGTTTGAAGATGTAGAAGGGTTGAAGAGACAGATTGCGGCAGATTCGGATTTTGCAAGAAATATGTTTCTTATTGGATAATTAATACTTGCAAAGGTTTAATGCCTGTGTTACAATAATCGAGTATGAGCCGTCACCCAGCTGTAGGACACTCCGACCTGAAGCTTAGTGGCAGGAGATTAATATTTAGGAGGATTTAGACATGATATCTAAGGAAAAGAAAGCAGAAATCATTGCTACTTATGGAAGAAAGCCAGGAGACACAGGTTCTCCAGAAGTTCAGGTAGCTATCTTAACAGAAAGAATCGCTGAGTTAACAGAACATCTTAAGGTTAACCAGAAGGATCACCACTCAAGAAGAGGTCTTCTTAAGATGGTTGGTAAGAGAAGAGCTTTACTTGCATATCTTAAGGATACAGATATTGAATCTTACAGAAATCTTATTGAGCGTTTAGGCTTAAGAAAGTAATTAATCAGGGCGGAGTGTATAACTCCGCCCTATTGCGTTGTTAATGGCAGAAGGGATACCCCGAGACCACTGAAATGTATATCATGGTGGTAGTCTATGGTGTGTTTTTCAGTTGTTTCGGACCTTCTGTTAAATATATATTTTTTATGGAAGGAGTTCATATGTTTAAACAGTATGAAATGGAACTCGCCGGAAGAACTTTAAGAGTTGATATCGGCAGAGTGTGTGCACAGGCTAACGGTGCTGCATTAATGCATTATGGTGATACTGTTGTTCTTTCAACAGCAACAGCATCTAAAGAACCAAGAGAAGGAATTGATTTCTTCCCATTAAGCGTTGAATATGAAGAGAAGATGTATGCCGCAGGAAAGATTCCTGGTGGATTTAACAAGAGAGAGGGTAAGGCATCTGAGAATGCTATCCTTACATCAAGAGTTATCGACAGACCTATGAGACCATTATTCCCTAAGGACTATCGTAACGATGTTACTCTTAATAACATGGTTATGTCAGTTGATGAGAATTGCAGACCAGAATTACTTGCTATGATTGGTTCTGCTATTGCAACATCTATTTCTGATATTCCATTTGACGGTCCATGTGCTACAACACAGATTGGTATGATTGATGGAGAATTTATCGTTAACCCATCTCAGGCACAGTGGCAGGATGGAGATCTTCAGCTTACAGTTGCTTCAACTAAGCAGAAGGTTATCATGATTGAAGCAGGAGCTAATGAGATTCCAGAAGATAAGATGATTGAGGCTATATATAAGGCTCATGATATCAACCAGACAATCATTGCATTTATTGATAAGATTGTTGCTGAGGTTGGCAAGGAAAAGCATTCTTATGTAAGCTGTGCTGTTCCTGCAGAGATGTTTGAGGCTATGAAGCAGGTTGTATCTCCAGAAGAGATGGAAGTTGCTGTATTCACAGATGACAAGCAGACAAGAGAGAAGAATATTGATGCTGTAACTGAGAAGATGAAGGAAGCATTTTCAGATAATGAGGAATGGCTTGCAGTTCTTGGTGAAGCTGTTTACCAGTACCAGAAGAAGACTGTTCGTAAGATGATCTTAAAGGATCACAAGAGACCGGACGGAAGAGCTATTAACCAGATCAGACCACTTGCAGCTGAGGTTGATATTATTCCTAGAGTTCATGGTTCTGCAATGTTTACAAGAGGACAGACACAGATCTGTGATGTTGTTACTCTTGCACCTTTATCAGAGGCACAGAAGGTTGATGGTCTTGATGAGAATGTAACTACTAAGAGATACATACATCACTATAATTTCCCTTCATACTCTGTAGGTGAGACTAAGCCATCAAGAGGACCAGGACGTCGTGAAATCGGACATGGAGCATTAGCTGAGAAGGCACTTGTTCCTGTTCTTCCATCAGAGGAAGAGTTCCCATATGCAATCCGTGCCGTTTCTGAGACATTTGAATCTAATGGTTCTACATCAATGGCTTCAACATGTGCATCTTGTATGTCACTTATGGCAGCAGGTGTTCCTATTAAGAGAATGGTAGCCGGTATTTCATGTGGTCTTGTTACAGGCGAGACAGATGATGATTATATTGTACTTACTGATATCCAGGGACTTGAAGATTTCTTTGGAGATATGGATTTCAAGGTAACAGGTACAACAGAAGGTATTACTGCTATCCAGATGGATATTAAGATTCACGGTCTTACAAGACCAATCGTTGAAGAGGCTATAAGAAGAACAAGAGAAGCAAGACTTTTCATCATGGATACATGTATGAAGCCTGCTATTGCTGAGCCTAGAAAGACTGTTGGTGAGTATGCACCTAAGATTATCCAGACATCTATTGACCCTGCTAAGATTGGCGAAGTAGTTGGACAGCGTGGTAAGACAATCAACGCAATCATTGATGAGTGCGGTGTCAAGATTGATATTACTGATGATGGATTCGTTTCTGTATGTGGTGTTGAGCAGGCAGGAATGGATAAGGCTATGAAGTATATCAAGACTATTGTAGAAGACTTCGAAGAAGGCAAGATATATGAAGGTAAGGTTGTAAGCATTAAGGAATTCGGTGCATTCGTAGAGTTTGCTCCTGGCAAGGAAGGAATGGTTCACATTTCTAAGATTTCTAATGAGAGAATCAACCATGTTGAAGATGTTCTTACACTTGGCGATCATGTAAAGTGCAAGTGTATGGGTAAGGATAAGATGGGAAGAATCAGCTTCTCTATCAAGGACGCAATGTAATGTGGAATTATATTTGGTTATAGAAAAGAGGATATAATTATGGTAGATCAGAATTGTGCATATTGTGTAGAGGGTGACCTCGTAGCTAAGTTTGGTATTAAGATATGTGAGCTTGAGACATCAAAGGTATATCTGTTCAAGGAGCAGAGTCATCCTGGAAGATGTATCGTAGCACATAAGAAGCATGTTGGTGATATGAACGAGTTAACTGCAGAAGAGAGAGCTGCTTACTTTGAGGATGTTGCAAGAGTAGCAAGAGCTATCATGGCTGCTTTCCACCCAGATAAGGTTAACTATGGTGCATATGGTGATACAGGTCATCATCTTCATTTCCATCTCTGCCCTAAGTATAAGGACGAGTTCGAATGGGGTGGCGTATTCCTTATGAACCCAGATAAGAAGTATCTTACAGATGCTGAATATGCAGAGATGATTGAGAAGATCAAAGCTAATTTGTAATAATTTGAAATGAGGTATTTTTATGTCAGGACATTCAAAATTTGCGAATATCGCGCATAAGAAGGCAGCCAATGATGCAGCTAAGGGTAAAATCTTTACAAGACTTGGTAAGGAGCTTATGATAGCTGTTAAAGAAGGCGGTCCGGATGTTAATAATAACAGTAAGTTAAGACAGGTTGTTGCTAAGTGTAAAGCAGCTAATATGCCTAATGATACAATTGACAGAGCTATTAAGAAGGCTGCAAGTAATGATATGTCTAACTACGAATCAGTTACATATGAAGGATATGGTCCTAACGGAACAGCTATTATCGTAGAGGCTCTTACTGATAACAGAAACAGAGCTGCTTCTAATATCCGTAGTGCTTTCACTAAGGGTGGCGGTAATGTTGGTACTCCGGGATGTGTATCATTCATGTTTGATAACAAGGGACAGATGATTGTAGATAAGGAAGAATATACCGGAGATGCTGATGAGCTTATGATGTTAGCTCTTGATGCTGGAGCAGATGACTTCAATGAAGAAGATGATTGCTATGAAATCCTTACTTCACCAGAGGAGTTTGATGCTGTTAATCAGGCATTAGCTGATGCCGGAGTAACATTTGCTTCAGCAGAGGTTACTATGATTCCACAGACAACTGTAGACCTTACATCTGAGGATGACATTAAGAAGATGAACAGAATCTTAGGACTCTTAGATGAAGATGATGATGTTCAGAATGTATATCATAACTGGAATGAACCAGAAGAAGATGAAGAATAATTAATTATGAAAGAAGATTCTCATGCGAGTTTGGTATGAGAGTCTTTTTTTATTGCTGTAAATGTGTTATCATTATATCATTAATTGCGTGTAATGGAGAAAAACTATGCTTTTACAGGACATACCCGAGGATAATAACCTGATAATTGAATTAAGCATGAATGGACAGAAATATGAGTTTCCATCTAAGGTTATAAGAAAAGTTAATCAGGGCGTATTGGTTGAGCCAATAAGAATTAATGGTAAGATATTAAGCTTTAATTCTTCAGGTGGCGGTATTATGGTAAGTGTATATATGATAAGGGATAGTAAGCCTCCAATGTTGTGGAAAGGCGTTGCAGTTAATTCAATCAGAGAAGAGGAAGGAACATTATATAAGATTTCAGCTAATGGAGAAGGCTTTGAAGTTAACAGACGAGGGGCTTTCAGGCTGTTTATAGGTATCTCCGGTGTTGCACAGTTAGGAACCAACCGTAAGGCAGTTGATGTTATTGTTAAAGATGTGAGTGAGAGTGGATTCTCTTTTGTTGGCACGGAGGATATGGAGAATGTCATTAATATGCCGGTAAGACTTGTGTTTGCTGACTTTAATCAGAATTACAGCCTTATGGGAATAATTGTGAGGAAAGTTGTTATCGGTGAGAACAAGATAGTATACGGATGCAGGTTAGGCGTGCGTAATGCTAACCTTGAACAGTATATAAGTCAGAAGCAGAGACAGATGTTATCAATGAACCGTGGCAATTCTGCATTTCAGAATAAGGAGATGCTGGAGAAGGCTCTTAAAGAACCGGGCAGGGCAGACAGGACAGCACAGGAACAAGAACTGGATGATAAGAATTATAAGAAAAAGCAGATTAAGAATGACGGAACATATAAAGAAAGAGATATTAATAAAGTTGGTAAAACTGAACGAAGAGATATATTCAGAGATACACTTGAAAGAAAGAAGGTATGATTATGAAACCTACTTTAAGGCAGATTGAGGAAAGAGAAAAGCAGAAAAAGGAAAAGCGCCAGATTGATACGCTGATTAAATATGACCGTGCCAAGATATGTCCAAAGTGTGGTGAACTTATGCGTTATGCATTTGGAGAAGTGTTTAAGTGTGACAACTGTGGAGCAGAGGAAATGACATCTTTTGGCAAAGTGAGGAAATATATAGAAGACCATGGTCCTTCTAATGCAGCTAATATATCAGATGGAACAGGGGTTCCTGTATCAACAATTAACAGATATCTGAGAGAAGGAAGAATAGAGATTCCTGACGGTTCGGACAGCTATATCAAATGTGAGGACTGCGGAGCAGAGATAAGATACGGAAGATATTGTCCGGCATGTGCAGCAAAGCATAATAAAGGTCAGAATGTCGGTATATTTAATTCTGAAGCAGGAGAAGTTCCGAAGTATAAGAGAGATGCATATGGTAAGATGCATACTCTTGATGTAATGGAGAAGACAAGGAATAAAAGATAAGTACAATATAATAATTAAAGAACAGTAACAGCCCGTTGGTTAAGAGATTAACCAGCGGGCTTTTTCTATAGATACATATAATAAGGATAAATGAGGAGAACAAAATGAAGAAAATGTTTATTACAGAGAGAAGCATAGAAGGAACAGAATGATGAGCTTTCAGGGAAGAATGATGAACTTTCAATAAAGAATAATGAGTTACAATCAGAAGCTGAAAGGTTAAAGAAGTTATTAGCAGAACAGAATAAGTAGTAAAAAAGCCGTTACCACAAATATTGTGGTAGCGGCTTTTGTCTTTTTAGGTATTAATTAAAGATCAAATCCAAAGTATCTTACAGCGTTGTTGTATGAGATACCTTCAACTATCTTCTTTAATGCCTTCTCATCTGCTGGGTATTCACCATTCTCTACCCATCCACCGATAAGTTCGCACATGATTCTTCTGAAGTACTCATGTCTTGTGTATGAGAGGAAGCTTCTTGAATCTGTAAGCATTCCGATGAAGTTACCAAGAAGACTTAAGTTAGCAAGGCTTGTCATCTGGTTAGTCATACCAACCTTATGATCATTGAACCACCAAGCTGAACCCTGCTGAATCTTGCCAACAGCCTTAGAATCCTGGAAGCATCCGATAACTGTTCCGATAGCAGCGTTAACTGAAGGATTAAGTGAGTAAATGATTGTCTTAGGAAGCTCATCTGTAGCATTAAGTGCGTTAAGGAACTGAGCCATCTCAGCAGAGCAGTCATATGTGTTGATACAGTCAAATCCAGTATCTGGACCTAACTGGTCATAACGGAATCTGTTATTATCACGGATTGTACCATAATGTAACTGCATTACCCAGTTACGCTTGTTGTATTCTTTACCTACAGATACCATGAATGCTGTCTTGAACTTGTTCATCTCTTCTGTAGTGATAGCAGAACCAGAAAATCTCTTAGCAAAGATTGCTTCGATTTCTTCTTCTGTGTATGGCTTGTACATTACATACTCAAGAGCGTGATCTGATACTGAGCATCCCATAGAAGCAAAGAAATCCATACGGTTTCTAAGAGCATCCATTAATGAAGCAAATGAATTAACTTTAATTCCGCTTACATTAGATAATGTCTCAAGGTAATCAAGATATTCAGGCTTTTCGATGTTCATAGCCTTGTCAGGTCTCCATGCAGGAAGTACCTGTACGTCAAATGTCTTATCATCCTTAAGAACCTGATGCCACTCAAGTGAGTCAACAGGATCATCTGTTGTACAAACTAATGTAACATTTGACTGCTTGATAAGGTTACGAACTGACATAGAATCTTCCTGTAGCTTTGCATTACAGAGATTCCATACTTCCTCAGCTGTATCGCCGTTGAGAATACCGTTGTATCCGAAGTATCTCTGAAGTTCAAGGTGGCTCCAGTGATAAAGTGGGTTACCGATAGCCATCTCAAGAGTCTCAGCCCATTTCTGGAACTTCTCGCGGTCAGAAGCATCACCTGTGATGTACTTCTCATCAACACCGTTAGTTCTCATCTGACGCCACTTGTAATGATCGCCACCAAGCCATACCTGTGTGATGTTCTCGAACTTTCTGTCTTCAGCGATTTCCTTAGGGTTGATATGGCAGTGATAGTCAAGTATTGGCATCTTAGCTGCATAATCGTGGAATAAATGCTGAGCTGTTGGAGTTGAAAGTAAAAAGTCTTTGTCCATGAACTGTTTCATGATTCATAATCCTCCTGTGAATTAAAATATTGTTGTGTTGCGTTTTATTATATCAGCGGCGATGATACTGTGATTATCAGCATCTTCACCGGATAAAACCTTCATAAGCACGCTTACCGCGCATGAGGATAGTTCCTCAACCTTACTGTCAATAGAGGTAAGCTCAGGTTCTGTACATAATGAAAGAACAGAGTTATTGTATCCAATAACCTCTAAATCCTCAGGAATTCTGATTCCGTGAGTATGTGCAAACTTGACAGCACCGGCAGCGATAGAGTCATCAGATGTCATAACGGCATCAAACTTCATACCTTTATCATATAGATATGTAAGATAATCCCTGGCATGAGAAATGTTCTTACCACACAGATGATGGAATTCATCCGGGAGAGTAATACCAGCTTCATTAATTGCTTTAAGATAGCCGTGGTACTTATTCATGCCACTGTATGAAGTACTCGTATATAAGTAAACTATATTACGATGTGAATTATTTATCAAGAGTTTTGTCGCATTGTATACAGCTTCTTCATCATTGCACATTACTGAATAAATGTTGGCAGCATCCAAATAGCCGTTGACCAACACTATGGGGACATCTTTAGCTGCATTAATAATGTAGTCGTTATTATGCTCACTGGTATTTTCTACAAACTGTGAACCTGCAAGAATAATTCCGTCAACTCTTTTACTCAAAAGAAGCTCGAGATAATTCTTCTTATTATTATAATCTTTACCTGTGCAGCAAAGAATAGAGTCGTAGTTGTATTTGCGAAGCTCCTGTTCAAGATAGTAAACAGCGTTGGCGAGGTATATATCAGATGAATCTATGCACATAATGCCAATTGTCTTCATAGTATTAAGACCTAATCCTCTTGCAAATACATTAGGAGTGTAGTCTAATTCTTTCATTGCATTAATAACTTTGTCCCTTGTCTTTTCAGAAACCCTGGTGTTGCCGTTAAGAACCCTTGAAACTGTTGCTATGGATACACCAGCTTTTTTAGAAACATCATATATATTAATATTCATGTGCGACCTCATCTCTTGACGAATGTAAATGTATCGCTTAACAAAAATTGATAAAAAATGAATAAATGTAAGCGCTTACATATTGATAAATGAATTATACAATGGTATTATTATAAAAACAAGTGTAATGTAAGAATTTTTTAAAAAGCAGAAAAATGTATTGACTTAGAGCATTTTTAAGTATATTTTATTTATGAAAGCGCTTACATGCACTTATTTACATACCATTTACTGGTTAATAATTAGGGACCGTTATCGTAAAACGGATTATTCCCAATGAAAAAAGGAGATTTAAGATGCAGAGATTAAACAAGAGTATTACACATGCAGTTGACAGACCTGTTAAGGTTATGCAGTTCGGTGAGGGTAACTTCCTTAGAGCATTCGTTGATTATATCTTCGATGTAACTAATGAGAAGACAGATTTCAACGGTGGTGTTGTTATCGTTAAGCCTATCGAGTTCGGTACACTTGAGAGATTCCATGATCAGGAATGCCAGTACACACTTCAGTTAAGAGGTTTTGTTGATGGAGAGCCTAAGGAAATCACACGTCAGATTACATCAGTAGTAGATGCAGTTGCAGCTATTGAGGATTATGACAAGTACATTGAGTATGGTACAAGCGAGACTCTTAGATTCATCGTTTCTAATACAACAGAGGCTGGGATCGTATTTGACGAGACAGATAACGATCCTAATGCACGTCCTCCTAAGACATACCCAGGAAAGCTTACACAGCTCCTTTACAAGAGATATCAGAAGTTCAACGGAGCAGCTGATAAGGGACTTATCTTACTTCCATGTGAGCTTATCGCTGATAATGGTATTGAATTAAAGAAGTGCATCATGAAGTTTATCGAGCTTTGGGGACTTGAAGATGGATTCAAGGATTGGGTTAACAATTACTGCTCATTCTGCCCAACACTCGTAGATAGAATTGTTCCAGGATATCCAAGAGAAGACGCAGCTAAGCTTTGCGAGGAATGGGGATATGAGGATCAGCTTATCGACAGAGCTGAAGTATTCGGTCTCTGGGTTGTAGAGAGTGATTCTAATCTTCCACTTGAGCAGCTTGAGAAGGAACTTCCATTCAAGGAAGCTGGACTTAATGTAGTATTTACTAAGGATCATCATCCATACAAGGAAAGAAAGGTAAGAATCCTTAACGGATCTCATACATCATTTGTATTAGCTTCATTCCTTGCTGGTAATGACAATGTAGAGAATTCTATGAAGGATCCTGTAATCAGAAAGTACATGGAAGAGACACTTTACAATGAAGTTATTCCTACACTTTCACTTTCTAAGGAAGATTGCGAAGAGTTTGCTAAGGCTGTTATTGACAGATTCCTTAACCCATTCGTAGATCATAGATTATTAAGCATTTCACTTAACTCAGTATCTAAGTGGGAAGCTAGATGTTTACCTTCATTCTTAGGATATGTTAACAAGTTTAACAAGCTTCCTAAGTACCTTACATTCTCTATCGCTGCACTTATGAGCTTCTATACATCACAGACAGAAGCTGAGTTTAACGGCGGTATTGTATTAAAGGGTAACAGAAACGGTGAAGAGTACAACATCACAGATGACAGGGCTGTTCTTGATTTCTTCAGAGATAATTCAGGAAAGTCTGCTAAGGAATTCACACATGCTTACTTAAGCAATACTAAGTTCTTCGGTGGCGAGGATCTTTCTAAGGTTCTTAACCTTGAAGAAGTTATTACTGAGTACATCACAGATATCAGAGAAAGAGGTATGAGAGCAGTAGTTAATGATTTAGCTGACTAATTAATAGCTCTTTGAATGATTATAGAGCGGATGTTTTTATATTCATCCGCTCTTATTTAATATAATAATTAAATTGAATTGGAGGATATATGCAGGATTTTATCAAGATTAATAAAGATGATAATGTTGCTGTAGCATTAAAGCCTATTGCTAAAGGCACAACTCTTAATGTTGCAGGAATTGATGTGACAACTGTAGAAGATATTCCACAGGGACACAAGTTTGTAATTAAGGCTATCAAGAATGGTGATCCGGTTATCAAATATGGTTTCAGAATTGGATTTGCACAGGCTGATATTCCGGTTGGAGCATGGGTTCATACTCATAACTTAAAGACTGGTCTTGGCGAATTACTTGAATATACTTATGAACCAGAGGGACATAAGGATGTTGAGCCTACTGAGCCAGCTTATTTCGATGGATATATGAGAGAGAACGGCAAGGTTGGTGTCCGTAACGAAGTATGGATTGTTCCTACAGTTGGATGCGTTAACTCAATTGCAAGAGCAATTGAAGCAACAGCAAGAGCTAACAAGCCAGAAGGAGTAGATGAAGTAGTTGCATTTACTCATCCATATGGATGTTCACAGACAACAGAAGATCAGGAGAATACAAGAAAGATTCTTGCTGATTTAATTAATCATCCTAATGCAGGTGCAGTACTTGTTCTTGGTCTTGGATGTGAGAACAGCCGTATAGAAGTTCTTAAGGATTATATCGGAGAGGTTAATCCAGACAGAGTTAAGTTCCTTCAGGTTCAGGATGTTGAGAACGAGCAGGAAGAAGCAGAGAAGCTTATGAACGAGCTTATGGCTTATGCTGCTACATTTAAGCGTGAAAAGGTTAATGCAAAGGAACTTATCATTGGTATGAAGTGTGGTGGTTCTGATGGATTATCAGGTATCACAGCTAATCCAACAGTTGGTCTTTTCTCAGATATGCTTGTATCTAAGGGTGGTACAACTATTCTTACAGAAGTTCCAGAGATGTTTGGTGCAGAGACAATTCTTATGAATAGATGTGCTAACAAGGAACTTTTCGAGAAGACAGTTCATCTTATTAATGACTTTAAGGAATACTTCATTAAGAATGGTCAGGAGATTTACGAGAATCCTTCTCCAGGAAACAAGGATGGCGGTATTACAACTCTTGAAGACAAGTCTTTAGGATGTACACAGAAGTCAGGAAGCTCATTAGTAAAGGGTGTTCTTGCATATGCAGAGCCAGTTAATACTAAGGGACTTAATCTTCTCAGCGCACCTGGTAATGACCTTGTTGCTGCTACAGCTTGTGCATCTTCAGGTGCACAGATGGTTCTTTTCACAACTGGACGTGGAACACCATTTGCATCACCGGTTCCTACAGTTAAGATTGCAACTAACTCAAGACTTGCAGGAAATAAGGGTAACTGGATTGACTTTAATGCAGGAAGAATTGTTACAGATGATCTTCCACTTGAAGATGCAGCTAAGGAGCTCTTCCAGCTCGTATTAGATGTTGCTTCTGGTAAGAAGGTTAAGGCCGAGATAGCAGGATTCCATGATCTTGCAATCTTTAAGCAGGGTGTAACATTATAATTAATACAATAATATAAAAGATGGGGACTGTATGTGCAGTCCCCATTTTTTATATACAAGCCTGAAAATAGAATGTACCGTCTTTGGTAAAAAATGCATATATGCCGTTATATTTTTCTATTACTGAAATTATGCTGCGGACACCAATGCCATGGTCAGGTTCATCATTAACAGGAATCTGGTTGTGGAATCGGGGTTCCTTAAAGTATGTATTGGCTATGTTGATGCATATTTTGTTATTTTTTTCAAACAACTTAATTGTTATAAGACGCTTATTGTCTTTTGAGACAGCGTTATCACACTGCTTTATACAGGAATTTATTGCATTTTCTAAAGCATTTGCAAGGAGACTGCACAAATCAGTAATTCTGTAACTTGAAAAATCAGTGGCAGTTACTGATATCTGTGTGGAAATGTCTGCGTCATGGGCTTTATTTATATATGAAGATAATATTAGGTTAATTGCTTCGTTGCTGCAGTATCTTGTTATTCTTGTGTTATCCAGATTATTATTAATTTCATTTATATATTCAAGAGCTTGCTGCATATTGTTACCAGCAAGGCAGCTTTGTATGAAATTCATATGGTGTCTTAAGTCATGTCTGTATATCGCAGCCTGTTTCTGATAATCTGTAAGCTGAGATATTTCTTTTTCAGCCTGAGCTGCAGCTGCGGAAAGTATGATGTTTTCACGCTCTGCTGTATTTTTTTTGTTGGACATACTGAGTGTCACTATTGACAAGAAAAAATATAATACAACAATAAAACTGTCCATGAATTCAATTATTACGGCTTTGCCGGTATATAGAAGGTTAGTATATACGGTTAGAGCATATTCAAGTATATAATATGTAAGAGGGAGAAGGAAAAACATGGAAATAATGTTTTTTGATTCTTCTTTGAGCTTTATTATGTAAGGCGAAATGTATTTAATTACCACAATCAGAAGCGGAATAGTGATTACAATTGTTACAACATCTGAAATTACAGGGATTTCAGGGAATATATATTTTGCAAGGGTTCCAAACCATTTTCTGGGTGTACACATCAGATAAGCGGACATAACGGCAATAAATGATATGTATATATTCTGGTGACATATATATCTGATAATAAGAATTAAAGGAATATGTATCAGTACAGGATAACATTTAAAAAGGACATTTTCGCCTAAAAGTACGTAGAATAGTGCCTGAAACAGAACAAATAATACAGTAGTAAGTATAAAAAGGCGCTTATTGTCCTCCCATTGTATTCCGGCAAAATAGAAAGATACAATAATTCCGAATATTAAAACAAAACCATAATTAATAAGGTTTAGTACTGAGACTATGTCTGTCATTAAATTCTCCTCCAAATGTATATTATAGATTATTCTTCCATCTGGAAATCCAGATATTGTTTCTTTATGTCCGAAACGCGTCTTTGTGCAACCGGGATAGTTTTGCTGTTTGTTAATTCAATCCTGACTGCATCTATTGTCTTGATGTAATTCATATTAACAATGAAAGAACGGTGTGGCAGTGCAAATTCTTTATGTGTCATAAGTGTATCACATATAGATGAGAATACGTCTGTCGACATTACCTGCTCGTTGTCTGAAAGGTATAATATTACTTTCCGGTTAAGAGCTTCAGCGTACATAATATCTGATAAGTATATTTTATGTATACCTGAATTATTCTTTATAATATATGTATCATTGCGTTCTTTATGAAATGTATCAAGAATATCATCCAGCGTATCATATAAAGCATCTTTAATTATAGGTTTAAGAAGATAATTAAATGCTTTGACTGTGTAACTTTCTACAGCAAATTCAGGAGATGATGTCAGAAAGATTACAGGTGAAAATCTGTCAAAGGCACGGATTTCCCTTGCTAGATTAATGCCGTCCATTACTGGCATAATTATATCGAGAAAATATATGTCATATTTCTCAAATTCAGCAGTTGATGCAAGCTCAACACTGCTTGTGAAACATTTTATAAAAAACTTCTGACCTTTGTCAGAGGCATATATTTCTAACAGCTCTCTGATTCTGTTTAATTCAGCTTCATTATCGTCACATATAGCAATTTTCATAGTATTTTCCTCATTATAGCTTAGTGTATAAAATATCTCTTGATTAATTATATATTGCATGAGACTAAATTTCTATATATAAATCTAATCGTTCATGTCAAAAAACTTGTAATTCACGCAGGTAACCTCACAAATGTCTTTTAATAAGGTATTATAACTACAATATATAGCAGACGGAAAACTAAATATTAGTATATGTGGTTATAACATAAAGGAGGCGTTTGGATGAAGAGGTTTTTGAGTATACTTTTATGTTCTGCAATTCTTGCTGCAGCAATACCGGGCATGTATTATGCAGAAGGGAATCAGTCTTCATATGATGAGCTGTCCCAGTTAAAGGAGATTGATTATCAGCTTAACGGTGGTCATTATGTCAGTGGCTATAATGCACCAGACAAATATCCGGCAGAGCAATTACCGGATAAGGATGATATTGTCAATCAGGGATATGAGTTTGGAGGATGGTATGATAATAAAGAACTGACAGGTAGTCCTGTAACGGAGATTTCAGAAGAGAATTACACAGGAGTTGTAGTTCTTTATGCAAAATGGATTGAACGTTATTATTACATTGACATACCTGAAAGCGTAGATGCTGATAAGACGAATCTTACAGTATCGGGACATGCAGGCGGACTGTATGAGAAAGATAAAGTAAGTGTATCTGTTTATTCTAAGAATGAATGGAATCTTCTGAATGGAGATGTAAAGCTGGGATATGAATTATATAATGAAGAGAATAAACTGTCTCTTACTAATAATTCAGTAATAACAGAGCTTACAGCAACAGGCAGTGACAAGACAAGAAAATATATGACAAGATTACAGGAAATTCCTAAATATGCAGGAATATACACAGATAATCTTACTTTTGATATTTCATTTGAAACAACAAAATATAATATTAAGTATGAAACTAATGGCGGAACACTTTATACTGATGATAAAGATGAGCAGGGGCGTGCGGAAGAGCTTGGTAACTCGGTGTATGAGGCGGGAACAAAGCTTTCAGATCTTCCGGTTCCAGGCAAGGCAGGCTCGACATTTTTGGGATGGTGTTATGATGCGGACTGTACAGATTATGTTGCCAGTACAGACAGACTTTTAAGTGATGTTGTATTATATGCATCATGGGTTGACGGTCAGGAGCTTAAGACAGTCAGTATAGATACATACGCAAGAAGTTATGATGTTGATGCAAATGATTTTACAATTACGGTAACTGATAAGAGCGGAAGGTTAACTAAAGAAGAAGTAAAGAATAAAGTATCAGTTAAGAATGTAAGCGATTCTTCTGAGAATACTTCAATAGATATTACAGCCGGAAGTGTATTAGATGATGGAGCGTATACATTTATAATAAAATGCAATGGCACATGGCAGGAAGGCTGTGGCTACCGTCTTGAACTTTCAGATGACAGGCTGTATTTCACAGGCTATGACCAGACAATAAGAGAATATGATTTTACAGTTTATAAGCCGGATGTAACTAATGTGAATCTTAGGGATGACATTAAGTACATAAAGTCAGGAAGCTTAAGTAATCTCTATGTTAACGGAGAGAAGGCTGATAGAATATCTGTGACGGTAATGACTGTAGGACAGGATGGTACAATAAGTCAGGAAGCTGTTAAAACTACAGGAAGCTTTACATATTCGGACAGTAAACTTAATGCAGGAGATAAGATTGCAGTATATGACGGAGATGTTGTGCCACAGTTAGATGGCAGTGTTATATCTGATGATGATGTTTCGTTCTTTGAGATTACATCAGCTAAGGGAAATGAATATTCCTACAGGGGTATGGCAGCAGAGGAGATACTCTTTGTTCCTGATGTTCTTCCTGTTAATGTAGCTGATGATAAGGATAATAATCCTGATAATGACAGCATAACAATTACAAAGAATAAAATGTCATATGGCAGTGACAGTCTTGGAGCAGGACTTGGACTTGATGAAGATACAACAGTTGATACAGGCGATTATCTTGCTCTGTATGCAACAGGAAATGATGATATACAGTATGCTGTTATAACAAATGTTTCAACTAATAATGCTGATTATGTAATCACATATAAGAATGTGACATGGGATGAAGTTCAGGCAGCCATGGATGTATATCAGACTGATAATGTGAGTGGTGAAAGTATATTACAGAATCAGGATATCAGTGGCATTGAACAGAGCGTTGAGCAGCAGGCTGTTGACAGTGGATTTGCACAGAGTGTTGTAGATGAGGTTGCACAGGCTGTTGTAAGAACGAATTCTTATCAGGAACTTCAGGAATATCTGTCTGATACTATGGATGCCAATATCAGCATTGTGCCGCAGGATATAACTTATCTTCCAGATAAGGCTCAGGGCAATGTTGTATTATATAGCAGCAAGAAACCAGAAGTAAAGCTTGAGCATGTAAGAGCTAACCTTTCAACTGATTTAAAACATTTTGAGAATGTAAGTGGATTAAGACTTGCTCTTGATATTGGTGTAGAGATTTCATTCTCTAATATGAAGGTAATTGTATCAGCAACATTTGAGCAGGAAGTTAAGATTAATATTAATGTAAGTGGTAAGGCTATATGGAAAGTATGGGGCATATTCCCATATATTGATGACTACCGTGTTGCGGTTTCATTAGATCTGTATGATTACACTGGAATTAATTTTAATGTTAATGTAAGAACTGCTGAAGAAGATGATGATGACGAAAGTTCTTCTAAACTTGATGAAGTGATTAATAGAATAGCAGAAGAACTTAAGAATATGATGGAAATCGGAACTACTTATATATCTGACAAGTCGGATTTATCTACAAGACTTGAAGATATGAAGGATTCCGAAGATGACAGTGAGATATCTGTTGCGAAGAGTCTTGCTGAAAGATATTCTGATATGCTTGATGATGAGGCTGACTGGGTTGAATTATACAGTAAGTCGTTAACAGAGTCACATGTAAGGGTTATTGGAATTATTGATATTGAGTTTAAGGTTGAATTTGTTGTTTCTGCTAATGTTAATATATCAATGGGTATGACATACTGGTATAAGAATGCCAAGAGATATGTTTACAGCATTATGGTATTTGACAGAAAGGTTACAAGTGATTCCATTGATTTAAGCGAAGAACAGTATGAGTTCTCGGTATATGCAATAGGAACAATAGGAATACGGGCAGGAATAAGACTGAGCGTGGCTGTAGGCCTTATATCAACAAAACTTGCAAGTGTTGGATTTACAGCAGAGGTTGGTGGATATGCCCAGGTATGGGGATATCTGTACTATCAGTTGAAATATGCAGCTTCGCAGGGCAGAACAGCAAGCTCAATGGGAGCTATATACATGGAAATAGGCATGTATATGGAGGTTAATTTCCTGGCACAGGCACTTTCTGGAACGTTCAGTTATAATCCTACACTTTTTGAGAAGCAATGGCCGTTGTATAGTGTTGGTGTAGTTGAAAATGTGTGCGATTATGCATATGGTCAGGATTCTGTTAAAGATATCAAGATGAAGAGAGATGTTAAGACTGTAAGACTTCCGGATACATATTTTGAAATGCAGTATCTTGATATGAAAGAAGGTCTTGACGATAATAATGAGTATTTTACTAAGGTTTATGATGACAGTGACAGATATTTTTCTATAACAATGACTAATCCGGCGTTCTCATATGATCCTGAAACTAATATAGTTGAGGTTAATCCTGGTAGTGAACCTCAGCAGGATGGTGAGATGATAATAACATGGAAGAGTCAGAAGGGTTCTTTTAATACTAAGCCGATAACAAGAAAGATATCTCTGCACTGGGATAATTTAAGAGATGGATATTATATAGCATTCCAGACTAACGGCGGTTCAGTTGTAGATGCTATAATATCTAAGTACAATAAAGAAATTACAAAGCCTGAAGATCCTGTTAAACAGGGCTATACATTTGCAGGCTGGTATACAGATGAAGCACTTACAAAGAAATATACTATTCCGTCAGTAATGCCTAATGAGGACAGAATTGTATATGCGAAGTGGGAAGCAGCTGATATGACTTATAATGTTGTTGATTATGTGGAAGGAACGGATGGTGTGTATACAGCAGCTTCTTCAAAGCAGGAGACAGCTAAGACTGATACAGAGATATCACCAAAGCCTGACATAAGAAACGGATTTATGACTCCGGCAGCTTTATCACAGAGAGTAAGTGCTGATGGAAGCACAACAATTAATTATTATTATGCAAGAAATAAATATAATATTAAATTTGTTTCAGAAGGCAGTGTTGTTTCAGAAGGAAGATATACATATGGAACTCTTATGCCGACACCGGTTGCATATAGGGCAGGATATGTATTTGAAGGCTGGGAACCAGCTGTTACACAGACAGTTCCTGCAAAGGATACAACTTATACAGCAGTATGGAAAGAAGCAGATGATGTTGTATACACAACAAAATATTATCTTGAAAATGAATCAGGAGAATATGAACTTGATAAAACCAGAATTAATAAAGCAACAACAGGACAGAGTGTAACTGCAGATAAGGAACAGTATGACAGCAGACTTTATCATCTTACGGATGATCTGCCATCTGGTACTGTTGCGGCAGACGGAAGTCTTATATTCCGGGTGCATTATGATAGAAATTCATACAGCGTATCATTTAATTCTATGGGTGGAACTGTAAGTATCGAAAAGAAAACAGCCAGATGGGGAAGCAATGTTATTGCACCGGTTCCTGTAAGAGCAGGATATGCATTTGCAGGCTGGTATGTTGACAGGGCATGTACAGAAGCATTTGACGGTACAATGCCGGCATATGATATTACTTTATATGCAAAGTGGGATGCAGATAAGGTTAATTATACTGTTGAACATCTTGTTGAAAAGCTTGATGGTTCATATGAATTGTATGACAGGCAGGCATTTACATCTGATACTGACAGCCAGGTAACGCCAGAAGTTAAGCATATGGAAGGATTCAGTTCACCAGAGACAGAAACTGCCATTGTAAAAGGAGATGGTTCGACTGTTATAAGATATTTCTACAAGAGAAATGTACACAGATTTGTTCTCAAGCTGAATAATGGACAGCCAGATGTTGAATACGATTATAAATATGGCACTAAGATTAATATTATTAATCCGGAAAGAACCGGTTATACATTTACAGGCTGGGATGAAGATGTTGCAGGTACAATGCCAGACAGAGACGTCACTTATACTGCAAGCTGGAAGATAAACCAGTACACAATCAGTTTTAATACAGATGGTGGCAGTGAAATTGCTTCTATAACACAGAATTATAATACTGAGGTTAGTTTTAATGAGATTCCGGTAAAGAAGGGATATACATTCACAGGCTGGGATAAAGCTGTTCCAGATGTAATGCCTGCTGGCAATATTGTTATAACAGCACAGTGGAAGAAAGATGTATATACTATAAGTTATAATCTTGATGGAGGAAAGGCAGACAATCCTGAAACATATGAGGTTGATACTAGCGTTATAACTCTTAAGAGACCACAGCGTACAGGTTATACATTTACAGGCTGGAGCGGAACTGGTATAGATGGAACGGCTATGGATCCAGTAATTACAACAGGTTCTACAGGTAACAGAAGCTACACAGCAAACTGGAAGGAAAACAGTTATGTTATCCGGTTTATTCCATATGGTGATGGAACAACTGGTTCTATGCAGGATATGCAGCTTATGTATACAGATAAAGCAGCATTAAGTGCTAATCAGTTTAAGAGAACAGGTTATACATTTGCAGGATGGACAAAAAAGGCAGGAGCAGACAAGTTATATGATGATAATGAAATTATCAGTGGACTTGGAACAGCAGATAATGAAATAATTACCTTGTATCCAGCTTGGACTGCTAATGAGTATACAGTACATTTTGATACAAAGGATGGAGATGCAATAAACGACCTTGTATTTACATATGACAAGAAATACGAACTTCCAAAGACTTCAAGATATGGATATACATTCCTTGGCTGGTGTGTAGAAGATGGCGGAACGGTTACATATAAACCGGGAGCTTCTGCTGATAATCTTGCGGGTGAAGGAACGGTTACATTATATGCAAGCTGGAGTCTTAATAAGACATTTACTTACAGCCACCCATATTCATATCGTGTAACTGATGATTCAAAGGAAGAACCAGTCAAGCTGCATTTCTTCATAGATGGAGCATCAGGAACTTCAACAAGTGGTTATACAAGAACTAATTCCATCTATATGGAAGGTATATCTCTGAATGAGATAAAGAAGCATTGCAATACGATGACTGTTACAATCAGTTATTATATTAAAATGGTAGATGACGGATATGCAGAGGTAGACACTACATATAGAAAAGATTCTAACAAGTCATGGAATGGATGGCATGGAGAGAAGCTTGATCTCAAGAAGAAAAATAAACAGACAATCACGCACACATACAGCATAGGATGCAAAGATATAGATGCTATATGCTACAGATTTGATGCAAGTGGTTCATTTTCTGATAAATATGATTTGAGCAATATTAAGGTCAGTGTAAGGTTTGATTAATTAGTAATTCGTACAGACTGGTTTTATAACCGGTCTGTACGGAATGTCAGGAGGGATTGGAATGAAGATTTCAAAAAACAAAATTATGATAACAGCAATAATAGTACTGTGTGTAGCAGTTGCTGTTCTGGCTGCAGTGCTTGTTATCAGAAAAGATAAGAATAAAGATAATGATGATAAATTTACACCAATGATTGATTCTGATTCTGGTGAAATTGGTACAGGAAGTAATTACAGTGGCGGACAGCAGGGAATAAGGATACCAGGATATCCATCTATAACTGTAGATGCAGGAAAAGATAATGTTACAATGAATCTGTTTAACCCTGAAGGAAATCCATGCTACTTTACATTTGAAATTGTTTTATCTGATACGGGCGAGACTATATACAAGTCAGATATGGTTGAACCTGGAAAAGCTATAACTAATGTAAAACTGCAGCATCCGCTTGCAGCAGGAGAACATAATGCTGTTATTAAGATTAGCACAGCATCGCTTACAGATGGAAAGACAATGAATGGTGCTAATGTTGAGACAGTTTTAGTTGCAAAATAAATAAACAGTCATTAATGGATGAAAGAATGGAGGCTATTATGAGGAAATTGACAGCTATGGCATTGAGTATGATGTTTATATTGGGAAGTGTTATTCCTGTAGGAGCTGAAGAGACACAGATAAGACAGACAAAAATATCTTTATCAATTGATCCGGTCTATACAGTGACTATTCCGGCAAATACAACAATTGAAAGAGGAGAACAGTCTGTTAAGCTTGGAAGTGTTTCTCTTGATAATGCAAGATTAGAGCCAGACAAGACTGTAAATGTATCTGTAAGTGCAAGTGGAAAACTTAAGAACAGTAAAAATGAGAGTAAAACAATTGCGTATAAGATTATGGATGGTAACAAAGAATTCAGTATAGCTACATATGCAGAGAGTGGAAACAGTACTAATCTGACACTTTCAATAGATAAGTCTGAATGGGATAAAGCATATGCGAGTTCATATTCAGATACACTTGTGTTTACAATCTCTTACAGATAGTGAAGCAGAAGAACTATAGATTATTAAATGAAAAAGAGTTGTCCGGTTTCCCGGGCAACTCTTTATTTGGTCTGAATCCAAATATGAATTAAATTAATTATCTCTGAACTCTTGCGCCAGCACCACCAACGATACCTTCAACTTCCTTAAGAGAAGCCATTGTTGTATCACCAGGAGTTGTCATAGCTAATGCACCGTGAGCTGCACCGTAGTTAACAGCCTTCTCAGCATCTTCAAATGTCATAAGACCATATACAAGACCTGAAGCGAATGAATCTCCGCCACCAACTCTATCCATAATCTCAAGTCCATCATACTGAGCAGCCTTGTAGATTTCTCCATCAGCCCAGCAGATTGCTGACCAGTCGTTAACTGTAGCTGTCTTAACCTGACGAAGTGTTGTAGCAACAGCCTTGAAGTTAGGGTATGTAGCAGCAGCTTCGTTGATCATCTTCTTGTAACCATCAAGGTTAAGAGTCTTAAGGTTCTCATCGTTACCTTCAATTTCGAAACCAAGGCATGCTGTGAAGTCTTCTTCGTTACCAATCATAACGTCAACATACTTAGCAACTTCCTTATTAACTTCCTGAGCCTTAGCTAAACCGCCGATAGCTTCCCACATAGATGGTCTGTAGTTAAGATCGTAAGATACGATTGTACCGTACTTCTTAGCTGCCTTACAAGCTGCAATAACAGTCTCGCAAGCCTGCTCAGAAAGAGCAGCGTAGATACCGCCTGTATGTAACCAACGAACACCTAAACCACCATCGCTCTTGTTCTTGAAGATGTAATCGAAATCGAAATCTTCTGGAGTAGCCTGTGAAATAGCTGTGTTAGCTCTATCAGAGCAACCCTTGGCACCACGGATACCAAATCCTCTTTCTGTGAAGTTGAGACCGTTTCTGCAAAGACGTCCGATACCATCTGTCTTCTTCCAGCAGATAAGGTCAGTTGAAACACCACCCTGCTCGATGAAATCCTTCATAAGAAGACCTACTTCGTTATCAGCAAAAGCTGTAATAACAGCAGTGTTCATACCGAAACACTTGTGAAGTCCACGGATAACGTTGTATTCTCCGCCGCCTTCCCATGCTCTAAAGCTTCTTGCTGTACGGATTCTTCCTTCACCTGGATCAAGACGAAGCATAACTTCACCTAATGATACAGCGTCAAATGTGCATTCTTCAGCTGGTCTTAAATTTAATTTCATTTTTTAGATACCTCCAAAATATTTTATTGCTACAATAGTTTACCATAATAATCCGATTAATTCCATCATTTTACCCAAACTTTTATATGTTTTATAAGAAATATGATAAATTGCAACAGTAGCCGACAATAATAGAGGAAAATATTGTATGCAGGCATATTGAAAAAAGTGCTTATAAGATGTAATATTAATAAATAAAGGTTTCGATATAATATAATAATTATTATTTACTTTTAATATAAGCACAGATATACTTATGCAAAGCGAGGGTTATATATGAAGAATGTTAAAAAAATCAGACAGCTTACAATGCGTCTTAAAATGCAATGGAAGATTCTTATAGGTGTGCTTGTTGCTGGTGTGGCATGCGGTGGAGTACTTATATTTGCTAACGCTGACTCAAGTGTTTCGCTTTCTCTGACACCGGCACAGTCAAGTGTAATACAGGGGTCTACATCTACAGTTATTCATGCCAATCTTTCAGGTACGGATGATGAATTTTATGACGCGAGCAATCCTTCGAACAACGGTATTGCAAGTCCTGTAAGACTTGAATGGACAATATCGGATGAAGATTATGATGTTGTAAAGTTTGTTAATCCAAGTTCAGGCGGAGATGCTTATCTGCAGACTGTTTCAGGGACAACTAATCCTACAGTATATGGTAACAGGGCAGGAGCAGCTACAATAACAGCAGCATATCATTCTAAGAAGTTTTCAGATACAGGGGCTGTTGTATATGACAATGTACTTGCTACATCAACAGCAGCAGTATATGTTCCTATTAATGTTAATGTTGAAAGGAAAAGGGGTAATACTGTTCTTGAAGAGGCAGATCTTCTGAAAGAAGGAGATTTAATTACAATAACAGCCAATACCTGTGAGAGTAATAAGCTTTTTATTGAAACATCTAATGATTCAACAGGTGAGGTTAGTTCAGATGGAATCGTAGAGATGTATTACAGGGATTCTTCTAAAGTAGTACTTAAGGTTATTGGCGGTGGTTCAACTGTTATTACGGCAAGAACTGCAGATGGAAGCGGAATTAATCCTCTTACATATACATTTACAGTAAGGGCAGAGGTTAAGTTTAAGGACAGTATATCTAATTCACAGGGACATTTTATAACACATCTTCCAAGCGATGCATCTAACAGATATATGGTCCTTTCAGATAAGGATTATGAAGCATTTACATATGAGGACATTCCTTCTAATGTAGTTAATCCTGTTAAGTCTAACGTAATATATAAGACAGATAATTCAAATGTAGCATCAGTTGCAGTTGGAACAGTATGTGGAGTACATGCAGGAGTTACAAAGGTGAGTGCAGGACTTACTACTATTGATGTTGGAGGCAATGAATCATGGTTTACAAGAGATGCTGTTAATGTTGTAGTTCCATTTAAGAAGATGGGAAATGAAGTGAGCAATATGAATGTTGGTGATGAACTTCAGTTGTCAACATCAGCAATTGAATCAGAAGTAACATGGTCAACTTCTGATAACAAGATACTTCAGGTGGATTCTGCAACCGGTCTTGTTAAGGCAGTTGGTGCGGGTACAGCTACAATATATGCAACAAGAGTACAGGATGAATTATACACTGTGTATAATATGCCATATCAGCTGGCATATAAGATTACAGTTATAGATGGTTTTGGACTTAGTACAGTAAGCACAACAGTTAATATTGGAAGTTCAATAGACATTAAGGCTCTTGTTACTAATCAGCCAAGTAAATCACAGATTACATATACTGTAACTAATCAGGCTAATGAAGCAGGAGTTATTCCTACATATGATCTTATAGAGGTAAACCAGTCAGATGATGGTACAGTATTTACAATAACAGGTGTTGCATCGGGTGTGACACATCTTACTGTTTCACAGAATATTAATGGAGTTATCAAGTCTGAGACTTGTGTAATATATGTTACCACTCCTGTAGGAGATGTAAGTATTAATCCTTCTTCAATATCAATTGACAGAGGAAGCACTGGAACAGTACAGGTGTTATTCAATCCGGCAGGACCTACTAACAGCAATGTTTTATGGTCATCATCAGATACAACGGTAGCTACGGTAACAGGAGACAGTTACACAGCTACTATTAAGGGATTATCTGGCGGTAATGCAACGATTACAGTAATAACTGAAGACGGACTTAAGGTTGCAACCTGTGATGTCTATGTAAGAGAGCCAGTAACAGGAGTTACACTTAACGCGACAACAGTTGAGTCTACTATGGCAATTGGAAAATATCAGCTTGTAGCAACTGTAAAGCCATCAGGAGACGGTGTGAACAGAAATGTTACATGGTCATCCTCAGATGAATCAGTTGCAACAGTTGATGAGAATGGTCTTGTAACATATATTAAGCCAGGATACTGTACAATTGTCTGTAAAACAGAAGATGGTGCATTTATTGCAACCTGTAATTTTATTATAAGCATACCAGTTGAGACTATTAAACTTGATTATAAAGATGAGATTATGTCAATAGGACAGACATTAAGAATCACAGCAGAAGTTCTCCCTATAACGGCTACGAACAGGACTGTAAGTTGGGAATCATCTAATACTAATGTATGTATAGTTGATTCTAATGGTCTGGTTGAAGCTGTCGGAACAGGTAGTGCAACAATACTTTGTAAGTCGCTTGATGGTGGTGTTACAGCAATGTGTAATATATATGTTAAGCAGCCTGTTACATCAATTGTACTTAATACGACAGATATTACAGTGAGAAAAGGACAGGTGTTCTGGCTTAATGCCACATGTCTTCCAGAGAATGCAGATAATAAGCTTGTTACATGGGAAAGCCGTGATGAAAACGTATGTAAAGTAGAAAGCGATGGTAAAGTTACAGCTACAGGTGCAGGAACAACATCTATAATATGTACTAATGTTGACACGGGACTTACAGCATATTGTATTGTTACTGTTACACAGCCTGTAACAGGAATAACACTTAATTCTGATTATCAGGAATTATGGGTTGGAGCAAAATATGCTATTATACCTTCAATTGAACCGATAGATGCAGAGAATAAGAAAGTCACATATCTTTCGAGTGATACATCAGTTGCAACAGTTGATGAGAATGGTGTTGTAACAGCCTTAAAGGGTGGTAACTGTGTAATTGAAGTTACAACAGATGAGTGTCATCTCACAGCAGCTTGTACAATTGTTGTTAAGGAATATGTTTCAACTATTACATTGAGTGAAAATAATAAATTCATGAATGTGGGTGCAACAGGAAAGCTTATTGCAACGGTTGGCACAGATACAGCAACTAATAAGAATATAGTGTGGTCATCATCAGATAACAGTATATGTTCAGTAGACCAGGAAGGTAATCTTAGTGCTGAATCAGTTGGTAATGCTGTTATTACAGCTACAGCAGCAGATGGAAGCGGAGTTACAGATTCATGTATCATAAGAGTTGTTAATCCGGTTACGGGAATAGAAGTTGTGCCGGATTCATTGAGATTGTTTGTTGGAGATTCACAGAAACTTGGTGTTAACGTATATCCGGATAATGCAACAATTAAAGATGTTGTATGGAAATCAGCTAATGAATCAATCGCGGTGGTTGATGAGGATGGCGAGGTGTTTGCTATCAGTTCCGGTAAAGTTAAGATTACAGCAACATCTCAGGATGGTAATAATATCAAAGGAATCTGCTGGGTTTATGTAACTCCAAGAGTTAATATATCCTCACTTAGAATTAATTCAAAAGAAATATATATGCTTACAGGCAGAACAAGACAGTTATCGGTAATAGTAAGGCCGGCTGTTAATAATGATTCATATGAATGGTACTCATCAGATACAGGAATAGTTACAGTTGATGGTAATGGTGTTATTACAACTGTAGGTCCTGGTGAAGCAGAGGTTTATGTCATAAGTGATGGTGCAGGTGTTGAATCAAGCTGTATAGTTCATTCACTTGCAATAAGCAGGTCTAATATTACTCTTGAGCAGTATGACAGATATACATTAGATGTAATAGGAACAGATAGTAAAATTACATGGAGAAGCAGTAATCCAAGGGTATGTACAGTTTCTTCTTCAGGAGAAGTTATTGGACGAAAAGCAGGAATAGCAACAATAACAGCTGTTGTTAATAATAAGACATTAAGCTGCACAGTAAGAGTTACAAGCATAAGATAATTCAGGTAATGATAAAATTATTATGACCATCAGTGTTGTACTGATGGTCATAATTTTTTGGATAAAAAAAGGAGATGCGGTCAAACATCTCCTTTTTCTAAATATGAGGGGGAGATAGAAAGAATTCTCTTTGCTATCTGATATAGAATATACATGATAAATGTGAGCAAAATGTGTACAATTAGTTAAACAAAAATAAAAATCATAAAATGTATTTTATTGATTAATATTCTCTAATATGTTAATATCAAAATGTTATTTAAGTGTATGGAGGTCTATATATGCCAGACGATTTTAATAAGAATACAAGCATAGAAGACGAAATTGAAAAGTCGTTGCAGAAAATGGTAGAAGAAGAAACTACAGTTGCCAAAGCTTATGTAGGAAATGCTGATGATTATAAAGCAGAGCAGCCATCAGATATTAATGATGGAAAGACGAGAGTTGTTCCTAAGATAACAGATGAAATTCTTAAGGAACAGCAGGTAATTAATAAATCATCTCAACCGACACAAGAAGAATTAACTGATAGAGATATTTTACTTGATGATGATGACGATGAAGAACCAGAAGATGAAGATAAAGAGATTTTGAAAGACGCCACTAAGAAACCACTGGATAAGAAGACAAAGCTTATTATAGCAGGGGTTGCTGCGGGAGTTGCATTAGTTTTAATTATAATAATTATAGTTGCTGTATCACTTAACAAGAAGAGTAAGAATAATTATGATTATTATTATCAGACAGGAATGAAACTGTACGAAGAGGGTAATTATGGTGATGCATCATCATATCTTAGCAAGGCTTCTAAAGAAAATGAGGGAAAGAAGAATCTGAACCTTAAGTATACATTGTATAGATGCTATGAAAGCTCAGGAAATGAGGATGAAGCTGTTAATGTGCTGAAGGATATACTTTCATATGATGAGAATTATGAAGATGCGGTTAAAGCTCTTGCAGATATTTATTATAAGAAAGAGGATGCAGATAATTTAACAAAGCTTATAAGAAAGTATCAGGATGGAAAATGCAGCAATGCAGTTAAGAATTATATTGTAAAAGAACCATCAGCTTCTAAAGAGCCGGGTTCGTATGATGATGATGTTGAACTTAAATTTACATGTGATTCTGGTTGTGTTGTTTATTATACAACTGATGGAAAAGAACCTGATATTAAGAGTACACTATATGATGGAACAGCAATTAAGTTAGAAACAGGCACAACTAAGATAAAAGCAGTTTCTGTTAATTCTATTGGGGTATATAGTAAAGTAGTTGTTGTTGAATATGGTGCTCCTGCAGCACCAGATGTAACTCCTGCGTCAGGAAAATATTCAGATGGAGAGAAGATTAAGATTAATAATATCCCTGACAAATGTAAGGCATATTATACAACAGATGGTACAACTCCTACATCTTCATCAACAGAGTATACAGGTGAATTCGATATGCCAACCGGTAATACTGTAATCGCATTTGTAATAATTAACGATCATGAGCAGAGCAGTACAGTAGTTAAGAGAAATTATAATGTTGAAGTAAAGAATACATATACATACAGCCAGGCTGAAAGCCAGCTGAAAAATGTCCTTATATCAAAGAAGGTGCTTAAGTCAGACAGCGTAGCTTCAGATGGTTCAGGTGTTAATTTTGTCTATATTTCAAAGACAAAGGTTGGCAACAATGAAATGTATATTATCAGGTATGATGTAATAAAGGGTGGTTCTACAACAACTGCAGGCTTATATGGCGTTGATACATCAAGCGGTAAGGTGTATACTGTTACAGGTACAGAAGGCAGTTATTCTGCCAAAGAATACTAAAGGTTGATTGTGCGTAATGCACTTCATAATATTACTTTTTGAAAGGAGAATTGTAATGTATAAAATTCTTAAGGCTGAGAAGTTAGCAGAGAAGATCTTCCTTATGGATGTTGAAGCTCCTAGAGTTGCTAAACATTGTGAACCTGGCCAGTTCGTTATTGTAAAGATGGATGATTTGGGCGAAAGAATTCCACTTACTATTTGTGATTATGACAGAGAAGCAGGAACTATAACAATAGTTGTTCAGATAGTTGGAGCGTCTACTGAGAAGATGTCACATCTTAAAGCAGGAGATGCATTTGAAGATTTTGTTGGACCTCTTGGATGTCCATCAGAGCTTATCAGCAAGGATATTGAACAACTCAAAAAGATGAATATTGTATTCATTGCAGGAGGTCTTGGAACAGCACCTGTATATCCACAGGTTAAATGGATGCATGAGCATGGTGTAGATGTTGATGTTATCGTTGGTGCTAAGAATAAGGAACTTATAATCTTAGAGGAAGAGATGAAGGCCGTTGCTGGTAATCTTTACATAACAACTGATGATGGAAGCTATGTAAGAAAAGGTATGGGTACAGATGTGCTTAAGGATCTTGTTGCAGAAGGAAAACATTATGATTTATGTGTAGCAATCGGACCTATGATTATGATGAAATTCGTCTGTCTTCTTACTAAGGAACTTGGAATTCCTACAATTGTCAGCATGAATCCGATTATGGTTGATGGAACTGGTATGTGTGGTGCATGTCGTCTTAAGGTTGGCGATGAGATTAAGTTTGCATGTGTTGACGGACCTGAGTTTGACGGTCATCTTGTAGACTTTGACCAGGCTATGAAGAGAAGTGCTATGTACAGAACTGAAGAGGGAAGAGCAATGCTCAAGCTTCAGGAAGGCGATACACATCACGGCGGTTGTGGACAGTGTAATTAGAAAGGATGGGTTTCAAAATGGACGTAATGAAGAAAGTGCCAGTCAGAGAGCAGGCTCCTGACGTAAGAAATAAGAATTTTGATGAAGTATGTCTTGGATATAACAAGGAAGAAGCTATGGAAGAGGCAACAAGATGCCTTAACTGTAAGAATGCAAGATGTGTTCAGGGCTGTCCTGTATCTATCGATATCCCAGCATTTATTCATCAGGTAAAAGAAGGAAATATTGAGGAAGCATATAAGATTATTGGTAAGTCAAGTGCACTTCCTGCTGTATGTGGCCGTGTATGTCCACAGGAGACACAGTGTGAAGGTCAGTGTATCAGAGGAATCAAGGGTGAATCAGTATCAATTGGTAAGCTTGAAAGATTTGTTGCTGACTGGGCAAGAGAGAATAATGTTGAGCCAGAGAAGCCAACAGAGAAGAAAGGCAAGAAAGTTGCTGTTATCGGTTCAGGTCCTTCAGGACTTACATGTGCCGGAGACCTTGCAAAAATGGGATATGACGTAACTATATTCGAGGCTTTACATGAGGCTGGTGGTGTATTAGTATATGGTATTCCTGAATTCCGTCTTCCTAAGTCAACAGTAGTTGCCCACGAAGTTGAGAATTTTAAGAAGTTAGGCGTTAAGATTGAGACTAACGTTGTTATTGGTAAGTCAATGACAATTGACCAGTTACTTGAAGATGAAGGCTTTGATGCAGTATTCATAGGTTCTGGTGCAGGTCTTCCAAGATTCATGGGTATTCCGGGCGAGAATGCTAACGAAGTATTCTCAGCTAATGAGTACCTTACAAGAAGTAATCTTATGAAAGCTTTCAAGGATGAGTATGATACTCCAATAGCAAGATTTAAGAAGGTTGCTATCGTTGGTGGTGGTAATGTTGCTATGGATGCTGCAAGAACAGCATTAAGACTTGGAGCAGAAACTCATATCGTATACAGAAGAAGTGAGGAGGAGCTTCCAGCAAGAGCTGAGGAAGTACATCACGCTAAGGAAGAAGGAATTATATTTGACCTTCTTACTAATCCGACAGAGATTCTTACAGATGACAAGGGTAATGTTACAGGTATGAAGTGTATTAAGATGGAACTTGGTGAACCTGATGCTTCAGGAAGAAGAAAGCCTGTAGAGATTCCTGGTTCAGAGTTTGTTATGGAATTAGATGCAGTTATCATGTCACTTGGTACTTCACCTAACCCACTTATATCTTCAACAACTAAGGGACTTGACATCAACAAGAGAAAATGTATAGTAGCAGAAGAAGAAACTGGTAAAACATCTAAGGAAGGTGTATATGCCGGTGGAGATGCTGTTACAGGTGCAGCTACAGTTATTCTTGCCATGGGAGCAGGAAAAGCTGGAGCTAAGGGAATTGATGAATTCCTTTCTAACAACTAATCAGAATATAGTAAACCCGCTGTGTCTGTTAATTACACAGCGGGTTTTATTGATTATAAGAATTAATTAAACATTTTTTCAACGAACTGTTCTGAAAAATTTTCGGCTTCTTCATCTGAGAGTTCAGTAAATTGTACGGTTAACTGTTCTTTAACATAAGCTGTACGGTTAAAATATTTCATTTCTTCCTGAATATCTCCAGTGTAAGAATTCTCAATATCTTCTTTAGTTATGTTGTCTTCCAGCCAGTTAAGTACATCGGCGGCTTTCTTATCCTCAGTTTCAGCCTTGGCTTTAATTTTGTTAGAGTATTTCAAAGACCAGACACCGATTGCAATGAATCCGATAAATAACAGACCAAGTACAATGTTAATAAATATGAATGATGGAGAATC
>ERZ780229.65-NODE-65-length-39288-cov-2.44141_pt1 | contig 39288 bp, 27 predicted proteins | sample MGYA00510974_ERZ780229 | MGnify/ENA primary metagenome ERZ780229 (study PRJEB29588, sample SAMEA2151034) | human gut metagenome | biome: human gut; feature: human-associated habitat; material: faeces | place: Denmark | collected 2008/2010 ... | reverse complement strand
ACCCTTCCTGGTTTAAGAGTATATGTATAATTATCTTTAAGATAAGATACTATTTTCTGTATATATTCAACCTTTTCATCTACTGTCTGTAAATTCCTCTTTCCAAACAGTTGTGCTACAACAATTCTGTCATCTTCAGATACATCAAGATACTGCCCGTGTGCATAGCTTTCATATGAATTAACGATAGCAGAGTTTCTGTATTTCTTCATAAGCTGCCCCATGCGGGAGTAATCCTCAAAGCTTCCCCGTGCTATACGGTAATCAAGTGACGAACCATATACATTGCCATCTTTACTTCTGAATGTCTGCTGATAATAGAAAAATCTGTCAGCAAGCAGTTGTTCGTCTTCATCAAGCGTATATATTTTTCGTTTCACAAGATTAAGTGCAAACTCGGACACAGCACTCTCATAAGAATACTGAGTTTCCCTTGTATCCGACCATCGCTGCCAGCTGTTATTCTTGAAATCCCTTCCCATAAATACCTTGGCATAGGCAATTCCGATATCAGACATTGTATTAAGCTCTCCTGCGTATACATTTCCATAGTAGACCTCGTCAACCTGTCCAACATCACCATTTCCTATTCCTACAGTCGCATTAACCTTCGCCTTATCATCCTCTGTCTCTGATTTATTTCCCTGAAGGTCTATGCCAAATCTGTCATAAACAACATCTGTTACCATATTTCTTGCATCATCAAAGAAAGAATTTCTCTTATATGTTTCCTGAGGAATAATAAATGTTAAAACTGCCGCTATAACTGCTGATATTATTACAGCCGTTTTGGCACTCTGGTTAGTTTTTATCTTCTTATTCCTTAGTGCCATTGAATCAAAGATAAAAAGAACACAGAAAATAATGCTTATGATATCAGGAACAATAACCGCCGCAATAAATACACTAAGCAGAGGCATGGTTATTGCCAGACTCACCAGCATATTAGGAAACACATTAACTTCCAAAGCTGCAAGGACTGCTATAATCATAACAACAACCACACATACGCATCTTACGGAAGCCGCACCGGCACTCCCTACCGTTAGTACATTACTGCTATCCACAGGTCCTGTAAAAGATGCCCTTGATATAAACACATTTATAAATGTTGTGATTCCATTAATAAAAGAGCCTATATTAATTACGAGATATACCACCGGCAAAACAGCCATTCCCATAATCCTTATAAGCCTTGCATTCTTTCCGTAACAGGACAGCATCAATGTATACACAACACTGAATATCAGTGAAACCAATCCAATAAATCCCATATCTGCAAGCGGATATGTAATCGTCTCTATTATGGATGCTGCACCAAATGTTCCAAGAAATGTCACTATTATTCTAAGTATTAAGTTGTCTGTATGTATAAGCTGTCCCTTTTTCATTAATACCCTCTTGTCACATTATTATCAATTCTCTGTAATTATCACTGGTTCAGTCGTAATCTCCAGCCTGTCATCTTCATATAATGCCTGACATGCTTTATTGACCGTACCTTCACCACAACGTATATCCATAACCACTTTAACGGCCGCTTTCAAACTGACATTATCATAGAACGTAACTCTTACAATATCTGCTTTAGCCATATCCCACACTATATACTGTCCAGTCAGTCCAGCCTCTGCACATGCCAGCCCCTGTGACATCATCTCAGCATATATTCGGCTCATTCTTGAAAGACGCCATGACTTTTCTCCTCTCCAGTCCGTGTCAACAACGATGAATACCGTCTTATTAATGTTCGTGCTGTACTCTTTAACAATAAAGTCATTCTCTGCAAGTATACTGCTTCTCTTCCAATGGATATTCCTTGGACTGTCTCCATCCCTGTATTCTCTGAGTTCACTGACTTCATCAGATGCACTCTTTACATACACCTCATTCTCTTCATCATAATAAGCATTAGCTCTGTCTGTTTCCATATATCTGTCAGTTGTTTCCTCCGGCATAACAGATACTTTAGTAACTCCTGCAAATTGTTTCTTCTTTCCAAAAAGTCCGAGATAGTCACATATTTCTATGGATTCAACCCCCACACATATATTACCGCAGTAATCCGCAGAAATGTCTGTAATTCCAGCACTCTTTCTTATGCCCTGTTTTATAGGCACATTTATCATGAATTCATCACCCGTATGGCAATACATATATTTTATGGTTATGCTGCCATTAACAAAAGCCAGATTACATGCATTCTTCTTAACTATTCTTATCTTAATCCTGTTTCCCACCTGTACAACATTCTTATTGACCTGCAGGCTAAGCCCCAGGCTGACATCCGATATAGCATACATAATCCATGAAACAAGTGGTATTGCAATCATCAGGACAAGCAATATAAATATCTGGTATTCCACATAAAATATATTAATCCCGAAAACAACTGCCAGGCAGATAAAATACAAAATCCTTCTTTTAAGCATACTGCCACCCTTACTTATTCATCTCTGGAACCGGTACATTTCTTAATATCTCAGTAATCTCTTTTCTGGCTGCCTCCGTACCTGCAGCTCCATTAACATTAGTAACTATTCTGTGTGCAAATGTTTCAACAGCAATATTCTTAATATCTGATGGAAGAACATAATTATTACCGCGAAGAAATGCTTCCGCCTTTGCCATTGCAATTACCGCGATACTTCCTCTTGGTGAAACCCCCTGTATTATATTCTCCCTGCTTCTTGTCTTAGCTGCAATCTTAGCTACATATTCATATATAGAATCATCAACATAGATACCCGCAACTTCCTCACGAATCCCTTCTATATCACCTTTTTCAAGTACACATGCAGAAAACTGTGTATTCTTCCCGTTCTCAAGTCTGCTCTTCATAATTGCTACTTCATCCTCAATCTGTGGATATCCCATAGAAAGCTTTATCATGAATCTGTCGAGCTGTGACTCAGGAAGCTTCTGTGTTCCAATAGAACCAATAGGGTTCTGTGTTGCTATAACTACAAATGGGTCTGGAAGCTCATATGTATTGCCGTCAACAGTCACCTTAGACTCTTCCATTATCTGCAATAACGCTGACTGTGTCTTAGGTGATGTTCTGTTTATTTCATCAGCAAGAAGCAGGTTGCACATAGCCGCCCCCTGCTTGAATTCAAACTTGCCAGTCTGCCTGTTATACATCGAAAATCCCGTTATATCCGATGGCATAACATCTGGTGTAAACTGTATTCTGTTGTACTTAAGTCCGAGTGCATTTGCAAATGCATGTGCCATTGTTGTTTTACCAACTCCCGGAATATCATCTAATAATACATGTCCCCCTGCGATTATTGCCATATACACCTTGCATATAACATCATCTTTTCCAATGACAGACTTCCTTACCTCTCTTAAAACTGCTTTAGATTTCTTTAAGTAATAATTATTCTCGTTCATTTAATCCCCCAAAAGCACCAATTATTCTGTAGAAAGCGTCAGACTTCCATATACAGTATCCCCACTATAGAACTCAAGAGAATTATTCATAATATAACATGAAATCTTTATATTGCTATTAAGACCATTCTTATCAATATACGTCTGAATCACCTGTTTTAATGTATCAGCTGCCGCCTCATCCATTCCATCTAACTGTTTATCATTATACTTAATATCATAAGGAACATCAATATAAAGTACTACATTATTCCTTGTTGCAACATTGTCATTTCTTACAGAATATGTATATCCATACTCTGTTCTGTTCTCAATATTTATTGTTCCTTCACTCATAACATTAAGTTTCGAATATAACATTTCATAGCTGTTATAATCTTCAATTATCATATCACTTATCTCGCTCTTTTTAACTGTTGCTTCCTCCGCAGTACTCTCCTGCATATCTGCCTCTGAACTGCTGGTTGCTAACGGCACGAATCTTGTCTTGCTCTGCTCTCCTCTGCCAACTGTCTGATAATTCTTTACTGATATAACAAATATAACAATTGCCGCTATTGCAGCTGCAACCGAAATATACTTTCCGACTGGCAGGTGTTGTTTTACTGGTTTCAATTGTACTATCTTATCATTCGTATATGCAGACGACTTATCTTCTGTAGCATCAAACAATTCAGACTTGTCAAGGATTTCATCTATCTGTATTCTGATTTTTTCCTTATCCGGATACTTAACCTTACTCAAGATAATCCCACTCCTTTCTTACTCTCTTAACCATTGCATAATACCTGCTCTTGACAGTGCTAAGATCAACCCCCTGATTAGCACTTATCTCGCCAAATGTATAACCTTCATACACTTTAAGCCTGAAGGTTTCCCATTCCTTATTCTGGTGATGACCATACATTTTCTCCATCTCCTCATAAGAAAGCTTCCCAAGCACACTCGTCTCCGTGCCAGCCCTCTCATCAGCAGGTTCCTGTATGGTATCATCCATAATCTGTGTAACAATACTCTCATGATACTGTCTGCTCCTGAAATAATCAGTGACCTTATTATCTGCAATCCTTGTAAGCCATGTCTTAAATGACGCCTTCTCTATATTGAAGCCCCCCAGCCCCTTCAACGCTGAAATAAATGTTTCCTGAGTAAGATCCATACTTAACTCCTCATCCTTCAGCTTAATATAAATGTGCTTATACACAGCCTTATAATATTGCGTAACCAGCTCGTCTGCTGCATCTCTGTCATTATTATTCAGGATTCTGCTTATCAAACTAAAATCACGGTTCTTTGACAGCAAACCCATCTACTCACCCCCGGTTGGTATGTACTGACGGAACATAAATCAAAGTCTCATGTCCCGTTCATATCTTTATACGGAATACTTTTCAAAAAAGTTTAGATAATTGTAACATTTTTCAAAAAAATTTGCATAAATTATGCCATTCCGTTTACTGTCTTGTATTTATACAGCATTTCTGCATGATTCTGCTCCTCAATCTGGATATCAGCAAGAATCTTTCTGATGGCTGTATCGGCAAAATTAAACACATTAGTATTATACTCTCCCGATACAAGTTTTTCAGAGCCAATACTGTCTGTTGCTAAAAATGCATCGCTTTCCTTATCCTCTGACTTGCTCATCACATCATAAGTTGCCTCAGGCTCATACTCTTTTCCCTCACAGTCGTTGCAGTCACATTCAGGAACTTTTCCCTCAAGAATCTGTCCTAATGTGTCATAGTGCTTCTGCTCATTCTTCTCTAATGTAGAAAATAAATCCTTCAAAACAGGATCTTTCGCATCCTGTCCATACTTCTTGTACTTCTTGATACAGGTCTGCTCCTGAGTCTGTAAATCCTTAATCGTAGTCTTTTCTTTTTCATTCAATGCCATAATAAAAAGCCTCCTGATAATTAATACAACTGTATTATTACCAGAAGGCTTAACATTTATTCTTATATGTAATTATTAGAAGTCAACTTCTGTATCATAGTAGCAGCATGTAAGAAGCTTCTCCATCTCTTCCTGACTTGGCTGACGTGGATTAGAACCTGTACATGCATCAAGGATAGCATTGGCTGCGATGTCGTGTAACTTAGCCTTGAATTCTTCCTCTGATACAAATCCTGTCTCTGCTGGGAGACCACCCTCACCATAATTCTTGATGCAGTGAGGAATATTAAGTTCATCATTCATCTTTCTTAACATAGCGATAAGATTGTCAATCTTCTCATCCTGTGTATTGCCACCAAGATGTAAGAAATCAGCGATAAATGCATATCTCTTAGCTGCTGTCTCATCCTTGGCATTGAACTTGATAACCTTAGGAAGATACATAGCATTAGCTGCACCATGGATAATATGTCCGCCTTCAAATGCTGCACCTGTCTTATGTGCCATTGAATGAACGATACCAAGTAATGCATTAGAGAATGCCATACCTGCAAGACACTGTGCATTATGCATTGAATCTCTTGCTGCCATATCTCCGTTGTATGATTTAACGAGGTTAGCCTTAATCATCTCCATAGCATGAAGTGCCAGTGGATCTGTGTAATCACAGTTAGCAGTTGATACATAAGCCTCAATTGCATGTGTCATGGCGTCCATACCTGTATGTGCTACAAGCTTAACCGGCATAGTCTCTGCAAGCTCAGGATCAACAATAGCAACATCAGGAGTAATCTCGAAATCTGCTATAGGATACTTAATACCTTTCTCATAATCTGTAATAATAGAGAATGCTGTTACCTCTGTAGCTGTTCCTGATGTAGATGAAACTGCACAGAAATGAGCTTTCTTACGAAGCTTAGGAAGACCAAATACCTTGCACATATCTTCAAATGTTGTATCAGGATATTCATACTTAATCCACATTGCCTTAGCAGCATCAATAGGAGAACCGCCGCCGATAGCAACAATCCAGTCTGGCTCAAACTCTGTCATAACAGCAGCGCCCTTCATAACAGTCTCAACTGATGGATCAGACTCGATACCCTCGAAAAGCTTAACTTCCATTCCTGCTTCCTTGAGGTAATCCTCTGCTTTCTGAAGGAAACCGTTACGCTTCATAGATCCGCCACCAACGCAGATGATAGCTTTCTTTCCTTCAAGTGTCTTGAGGGCTTCCAAAGAACCCTTTCCATGATACAAATCTCTTGGTAAAGTAAATCGAACCATAATAAAACCTCCGTACATAAATATTTGATTGTTAAATTATAAACAAACCCTATGCTCTTATTATATGCTTGCCCGTATAATAATTCAAGTAAATTTTATTATAATTTTTTGTAAATATTCCATGAACAATTATATATTTTTATTATCACTTACAATCCTGCCATCACTAATAGTAATTATCCTGTCATCTCACCACACAGCCTATTACCCTAAGCGAGGGTACTCTTACCGCTTTCCAAAGTTACCCGGTAAACCTACTATTTCATCAATTTTCACAATCTGGTAGGTCTTTTTTACATTGTTAGTTGGTTTATGATGCTTCTTTCCGTCTTAAATACCTACTAAATATGTCACATCTCACACTTTAGTAGGTCTTTTCCTAATATATCTGTAATATTAGTCACATCTTGTCAGCCAAAAGACCTACTATTCTCGCATAAATCACAACTTTAGTAGGCAATTTTCTTTAGCCACCTTAATTCCCATCAAAATTTCTTCTCAAAAGACCTACTATTTCATCTCATTTAGCAGCATTAGTAGGCTTTTTACCAACTTATGCACTGGTTTCATATGCTATTTGACACTGCCAGAATGCGAAAAGCATTTCAAAAAAGCTTTTATTTTCAACTACAAGTTTCTCTCAAACAACACATAATTGTCTGCTGTTCCAGTCTGAATCTTATAATAACAAGTCTCCTCTGTTCCATCATCATATATAACTTCTGCCTCTATAAGTATGGCGTTAAGCATGTCATTTCTTTCCTTGCGTACCGTATCTGGTGATTGTTTATTCATATACCATGAGTATGTACTTGTTGGAAATTCCATATACAATATTAAATCCAGTTCTTCCTGCTCTGCTCCCGATATCTTTTTACTTTGCGTCTTAATAACCTTTTTATCAAGGAATTCCTTAAGCTGCACCTCTCTCTTTTCAAACTGCACACGTGCATTATACGCAGTGTATTCTATAAACTTTACAGACTCTTTATCATACAGCACTGGCCACGAAAATCCCATTATATAAAGATATGATGTATCTGTGTCATGTACATCCTGTTCTACAGACCTGCTGTTTATTTTGAATTCACCCACTTGTGCCCAGTCTCCATATGTATCTTCTTTTTCGGGATACTCCACCTCCTGTCTGGCTAAACGGCTGCTTTCACTTGCTGTCTTGTCACTCTCCTGTACTTCTTTATTCTTACATCCAACTGATACACAGCCACATATAATCATCATCATTATCACAAACTGTTTGATTCTCATACATCCCCCTCACATAATAATACATAATATAGCAGTATTAATAACTATAATCAGAGGTATTCCTTTCCCCGAATTCTTTTTAAAAATGTGCCTTGAAGCGAATACTGTTTCAAGTCCAACCGCTACTGCGAATAGTATCTCCTCTACCATGAGAATAAGCATATACTGGCTTATCGTTATATTCCTGAATACCTTTGCTGTATTCATATAAGTAAGGCTTATAAGCGGTGCATTAATATATGGCATACCATAAGCCTTATACATTATTATCATTTCGATTATATACAGTAAAAATGCACTTACCCCCACCAATATGCAGACAGCAGCAGCCTTAACTGTATTTTCCCATCTTCTTCCTCTCTTAGACGAGCCAATAAGCATATTCATTCCGTTCTTATATTCCACTGAGCTTTCAGTCTCTGCAATAAGAACAACTCCAAATCCAAGTATAATATATATAAGCAGTTTTCTCGTTGCTCCTTTACTGCCAAATATCTGGTCGTATCCCCGTTGCGACATAACATACGCATCTATTCCGTACTGCTCTTTTATCTGTGAAACATATTCAATCTGCTGCATATATTCGCTCATGTTATCAAGCAGTCTCGTAGCATCCATGAGGTTGTACACATATCTGCTTACATCATCCTCACTAAGTTCTCCCCACTCATACTGTTCTCTTGCAGCATCCAGCTTTGCCTGTGCCGCATAAACATCATTTTGTCTCTGCTCTATAAGGCTGGTAAATCCACTGTAATCCCTGCCACCATACTGCTGATAATATTCATCACGCTTCTTTTCATCTTCAGAATATGCTATTTTCTGGTTATTACATATAAATATTGTTATAAACACAACAACACATATTACAATCCAGCCTCTTGCTGTTATTAAAAATTTGTACATTTCTTTCCAGAAATGCGGAAGTCTGGACAAAACCCTTTGAACTCCATGTCCGATTTTTTCAATCATTTTTCCTATAAAGCCAGCGGTTCTTCCCGGACGGATAACCTTTCCAAGTAATACAAGAAATATTGCCGATATTACAGCTATACTAATACACACCATGCACAGCACATTTATCATACGCACAGGAACACCTGCTATCATGATATTATCATACTTCCTAAGTATGCTGCTTACATTCATCACATTTATTATATTAATCTTCTTGAAAATTCTTAATCTGCCCTGCATTGATATATTCTGGTATGCAAATGCTTCCGCCCCTGCAATTATACCCACCATCACAATCTAACTGATTCTTTTCCTGCATAACGCAAATACGAGTGATATAACAAGCACTATTGCAATAACTATCAAAGATATAATCATATATCTTATAAAAAGATATGTCATTACGCTTATCGGATAAGTGAAATTATTATACCCTGTCAGACACTGTACAGGTGCTGTAAGAGAACACCAGCCACCATACACCACAAGCATAGAGACAAGACCGCATAACTGCATAATCAGTGATACAAATAAAGCACCCAATCCGACTGCAGCAGTGTCCTTAACTGCTATTCTCATTCTTCCATTGACAGCAGTATAGATAATCTGCCACATTCCATTATCCCTGTATTCGTAAATGTTATAAATAATATATATCATCAACGCAAGAACGATATAGATAGAAATATCATTCTTCAGAAACTGCTCAACTGCCCTGCTGTTTAATTCCCTAACCTGTACATTTTCAATCCTTTTATAATCATTTTCCGTTTTATTGATATTGGCTATTGATTCTGATGTACCGAACACACTGAATTTTTTCATATTCGAGGCATTTGTAATAACTGCTTTAACACTTTCTGTATATCCATCAATATAATCAGACTTTTCCTTGTATTCCTTTGCAAGTCTCTTAAATATTCTTCTATCATCCTGTGCCAGTTCGTCAGCATGCTGCTGTATCTGTTCATCTGTATGCCCATTAATCAGCCAGTTGTACTCTCTTACTTTAATCTTATAATTATCTATTCCGCAGTCTGAAAAGTCCTTTGCAAAAACAACCACAACACATATACATGCCGCAGCCAGAATTAGCAATATTGTTTTTCTATTAAGCAGTCTCCCCAGTTCCTTCATCTACCTAAGCTCCTTAATATCCCCTTTTTCAATGTTGCTCTTATCAATATATACAATTTTGTTGTTCACAAATGAAAACATAAACATTCTACTGCTATCCCCATGCATAATTGAAAATATCTTTTCCTCGTCTGGAATCGTTCTCTTTGCTGCGAGCTTTCCATCTCTGTCTAACTGATATAATGTATAATCAAGTGAACTGCTCTGTTTGTTAAAATACATTGCCATATTCTTATATCCTTCATCATCCATCCAGATATAATTTCCGTCAAATGTTATATAAAAATATCCTGTATCATTATCACTTTCATATATGCTTTCTGACTTACCGCTGCCAAGATCATATTCATATATTATTCCATCTCCAAGCCCACTGTAATACAGCTTGTTATTGTCTGCATCTATACAGTAACTATACACATTCTTGTCAAGCAGACATTCAATATCTTCCCCTGCAATTCTGAATATTCCTTTTCCTTCCAACGAATATAATCCCTTATCATCTTTTGAAACAGATGTCTTTAAAAAAAATGTGTCACTGCCATATGTTTTAAGCGAATTAATTCCTATACCATATCCCGTTTCTTCGTATATTTTATCGCTCGAACCCGTATCAAGATTAAATCTGTACAGCCTTACTGTTACATTACCTTCTATATCTCCCGTTATCTCTTGAGATACATATGCATATCCATCATTGAAGCACATTGACACACTATCCTGTCCACTCAGGACGCATATGCTTCCAAGGTCTGTTCTCTGTGTTCCATCAGCACTTATCTGTACAAGATTTCCCTTGGAACTTATCATATATATGTACGAATTATAGTAATACAACTCACTTTTAAACTCGCTTCCTGAAATATATGCCATGCACTCTTCTCCATCATGCCCACATTGTGGTTTATTACATAACACAATACTTTCTTCCGACTTATCATCATAAAACATAAGATTATCATCTGATGCGCTACATTTATCAAGATAATAATATCCTGTATCACATCTTGCCACCGTATGCATGCTTTCAGAAAAGTATGACTGCGTATTATCAAGCTTGTCGCTTCCTACGGTTATCGTATTACCTGTTTTCCCCTTACACGACACAAGCAAAACTGACATTATAACAATTAAACCTGCTGCAATTCTTCTCATTGTAATCCCCCTTAAAGTTACTACATCTATAGTTAGTTTAATTAACTATAGATATTATGTCAAGCGTAAACAACCAAACCGGACACTATTAATCATGGTCTTGGAACACGAAGCATTAAAAGAATTGTTGACAGTTACGATGGAATCATGCAATAGTTTTGGCATATTCTGCAATATATGGCATATTCGGTAATATACTTCACATTAGTATCAGGTAGTTTTGGCACATTCGGTAATATATGGCACATTCTGCACTTGACAATATAAAAAAACAGGGATTCCAGTTATATTTAATAACCGAAATCCCTGATTTTTTATATTAATTTTCTTATTATTCTATCATCTTAGAAAAGACTCTTAACAGTATCAACTACATTCTCTACTGTGAATCCGAAATGCTCGAATAACTGGTTAGCCGGACCTGAAGCTCCGAATGTCTTCATGCAGATTACCTTACCGTCAAGTCCTACATATCTGTACCATCCGAAGTCTGAAAGTGCCTCAACTGCAACTCTCTTTCTTACACTCTTAGGAAGGACTGATTCCTTGTATTCGTCTGACTGCTTCTCGAATACGTCCATAGATGGCATACTTACTACTCTTACATCTATTCCTGCATTCTTAAGCTCTGCCTTTGCTGATACAGCAAGGTTTACTTCTGAACCACTTGCAATGATGATTCCATCCGGAGTCTCTTTATCTGAATCCTCAAGAATATATGCTCCCTTAAGTGCTTCCTTTGATGAACCAGCCATCTGTGGAAGGTTCTGTCTTGTAAGAACTAAAGCTGTTGGCTCGTCCTTAGATTCAATAGCATATTCCCATGCAAGTGCTGTCTCTGTTCTGTCACATGGTCTGAATACTGTGAAGTCCGGCATTGAACGAAATGCTGCAAGCTGCTCAATTGGCTCATGTGTAGGTCCGTCCTCACCAACTCCGATACTGTCATGTGTAAATACATATATAAGTGGAAGCTTCATAAGTGATGTAAGTCTTGCCATTGGCTTTGTGTAATCACTGAATACGAAGAATGTTGCAACGAATGGTCTTAATCCACCATGAAGTGCAAGTCCGTTACCAATTGCTGCCATAGCCTGTTCTCTTACACCAAAGTGAAGATTAGTTCCTGCATAATTCTCCTTAGAGAAATCTCCTGCATCCTTCATGTTAGTCTTATTAGATGGTGCTAAATCTGCTGAACCACCAATAAGGTTAGGCATGAGATTCTTAATCATGTTAAGAATTGTTCCACTTGAACTTCTTGTTGCTTCTGCCTTCTCTGGCTTCGCAAGGTATTCCTCAGAATTGAATAAATCGGACATATCACATCCATTGTAATATTTATCCCAGAGTTCCTTCATCTCAGGGAACTTCTCACAGTATTCAGCAAAGAGCTTATTCCATTCTTTCTCTGGCTCAGCCATTTTTGCTGCTATCTCTTTATAATGGTCATATACTTCCTGTGGTACTTCAAAATCACCCTTGCATGGCCAGTTAAGATTTTCCTTAAGTGCTGCAACATTATCAATACCAAGAGGCTCACCGTGTGCGCTTGCCTTACCCTGCTTTGCAGGACAACCGTATCCGATAAGTGTATTAACCTTGATAAGTGAAGGTCTTTCCTTATCAGCCTTAGCCTCCTCAATAGCCTTGCCGATAGCTTCGATATCATTGCCATCAGCAACCTCGATTGTCTGGAAGCCAAATGCTTCAAATCTCTTCATTACATTTTCTGTAAATGCAATATCTGTGCTTCCTTCAATTGATATATTGTTAGAATCATAGAATACAATAAGCTTTGAAAGACCTAATGTTCCTGCAAGTGAGAAACACTCTGATGAAATACCTTCCATCATACATCCGTCTCCACCAAGTACATATGTGTAATGGTCAACTACATTGTATCCGTCTTTATTGAATACTGATGCAAGATGTGCTTCTGCCATAGCCATACCAACTGCCATAGCCATACCCTGTCCAAGAGGTCCTGTTGTAGCCTCAACACCAACTGTATGACCATATTCCGGATGTCCTGGTGTCTTTGAGCCCATCTGTCTGAAATTCTTTACATCATCTAAAGAAAGATTGCCAATTCCAAGTAAATGGAACAATGAGTAAAGAAGCATTGAACCATGTCCGCCAGAAAGAACGAATCTGTCTCTATTCTCCCACTTAGGATCAGCCGGGTTGTAATTCATATGGTTAGTCCATAATTCATAAGCTGTTGGTGCAGTTCCAAGTGGAAGTCCAGGATGTCCTGAATTAGCCTTCTGGATTGCATCTGCTGACAATACCCTGATTGCATTAATTGACATTTCATCGATGTTAATCATATTTTCCTCCCTGTGTAAGCACATCTGTGCATAATATTATAAGTTATCTGTCTTTAAAATCTGCCTCTGTCAAAAATATAACATCACCATTCTCGCTTCTCTTCTTCTTAAGTCCGCCAAAGAATCTTCTTGATGCTCTTCTTTCAGAGTTGACAATTGCCTGATTGATAATTTCCTTGATATCATCAAGTTTAATATTATCATTCACATTATGGAGTTTGTCAATCTTAAGATACAGTTCAAGTAACGCATCATCATCAACCTCATACTGTCTCTTTCTTGCAAATCTCTTTGCCATCTCAACAAGCTCGTTAACTGTGTACTGCTTAAGCACAATTCTATGGTTAAATGTCTTGGTAAGCTCAGGATTAAAGTTGATAAGAACATTCATGTCTGTATCTGAATCTTCAAATATGACAATCATTCTTCCTGTATCCTGTTCAAGACAGTTAAGCAGTTCATTAATTCTCTTAGGCTGGATTGTTCCTGCGCCTTCAACAATAAGAGCTGTTCCCTTAAGTCTTCCCATTGCCTTGGCAATACCTCTCTGGTTAATACTCTCTCCGGATGTCTTAGCAATCTTCTTTGGCTGGTCTGGATATAAAGTATTAATAGCTCTTATTATAGTTCTTGCAAGGTCTGTCTTATCAGAACTTGAATTACCAGAAATAAGAATATTTCCTGATGCTGATGAACTCATCTGCATTTCATCGTCAATTGTATCGAAAAGATCAGCTAACTGTTCCTCAAGTCCTGGCATATCTCTGTACTTTCTGAATATCTTTGCCAGTTCTCCTGTAAGCTTCTTCTCTCTCTGCTCAGTTTCTTCAATCTCTTCTTCCATAGTCAATGGCTGTTCTTCTTCCTGTCTGGTGAATGGAATTACTGTTTCTTCCGGCTCAACACCTGCAGCTACCTCATCTAGTACAACAGCCTCCTCACCTTCTTCTTTATTGTCTTTATTATCAATATCTTCATTCATAATTGAATTGATATCTGAAATCATTGATTCTGACACAGTTGGTATCTGTGCTGTAACTAAAGGAATATCTTCATTCTCTATAGCAGTTGCTGCCTGCTCTAGTCTCGCTGCAGCCTTACCTGTTCTTATTGCAAGATCCATTCTCGCTGAATCAACTGCCATCTGTGCAAGAGCTGCTCTCTTTGCTTCTTCCTTATCAATCTCCTTACCATCAGCCAGTGCTTCTGCTTTCTTCTGCTCTACGAGTTTTTCATAAGCTGCACTTTTCTCGTCTTTCTCATCAAGATAACGCTCAAGCTCTGACTTGGAAAATTCCTTAGTATCCTGCTTGCCATACTTTTCTTCTCTTACAGACTGCATCCACTCTGTTATATCCATCTGGCCTTCAATCTGGTCATCATCTTCCTGAGCTTCTGCATCATCATTAACAACCTGTTCAGCTACAGGAGCCGGAGTCTTAACCTCCTCTGCAGGCTGTTCTTCCTTATTCTTAGAAGCTGGTACAAATGTCTTAACATCGGCATCTTCTTCCTCATCACCGAACAAGTCACTCATCTTGGCAGCAAGCTCTTCTTGAAGATTTCTTGTATCATATAAATTGTTATATTCAGGTACAGGAACATTAATATCTATATTCTCTGCTTCCTTATTGATTCTTTCCTCAGCTTCTTTTCTCTGTTCAGCTTCGTCTTCTTTATTGATCTGCTCATAGTTATCAGCTAACTTCTGCTTTGCATTCTCAATAAGCTCCTTAAGTGAGACATTTGCCTTATTAATCTCGCTTGAGAAATTCTTCTCTCCATCTTTGCTAAGTGTCTCAGAAACCTCTGGCTTCTCCACCTGAGGAGTCTCTATCTTAGACATAACAACAGAGCTGTCATTAGTATTATCTGCATCTTCATCCTTATTCAGAGCTTTCATTAAAAATGCTTTGATATCATCATTCTGGTCGTTCTGTACAAGGTCTATTGAAAGAGGTCCTTCCTCCTGTTCCTTATCATATTCAGGAACATTAAGACTTACCTCTGGTGCAGGCTGTTTACCAGATGCTTTCTGTTCTTTCTCATCTTCTTCACGGAAAACATCTTCAACTTCATCTCTCTTAAGATTAGCAAGCTCCTTCTGCTTTGCAAAAAGCTCTTCCTTATTAGCTTCATCATCGCTCTTTCTCTTCATGACATCATCTAAGATGCCCTTCTGTGTCTTAGTAAGAACAACACCAAGCTTTTCCTTTAACTGGACTGCCTTCTCAACATATGTACCGTCCTGAAACCACAGAACGATATTATCACATGTCTTAATACATTCTTCTTTTCTTCCAGTCTTATAATATAGTCTTGCAAGCTCATACATATACTTTTCATCAATCTCATGATCTCTGTATTCCTCTAAGATACTTACAAGTTCATTATCTGATGCCTTCTGTGCCTTTCTGAGATCATAATACAGAATGAATCTGCTTACATCATGCTGTGAAGATTTGCTGTATTCTTCATAAAGCTCGTTGGCATTATCAAAATCTCCAACTTTAATAAAGAATTCAGTAAGCTTATATACAAGCTTTCTTCCTCCGAGGTTTCTATTATAAGCAAGAATAGCCATATCTCTTGCTTCTTCATAATCCCCGACTGCTTCCTGTACATTAATGGCTGTGGCAAGTGCCTGCCAGTCCTTAACCTTGGTCCAGTTAATATCCTTAGCTATGGCTGCTGCCTCTGCATATTCTTTTTTCGCTGCCAGTTTCTTAATCTGGTCTATCTTAATTCCTAATTCGTATTTATTCATAAATATATATTCCTCATTCCAATGCTTACTCGTTGAATGTTGTGAATAATCTAATTGTCGTATTTTACAACTCATTAAAGTTTAGCACAGCCTAAGTTCATTGTAAACCGAGTTCACAGAATTGTTACAAATATGTTACAAAAAATCAAATGTAGCCTGTTCGTAATCCATTCTTGTGTATTCCAATTCTGATTCCTTCGTGCTGCTGTAATAATCAACAACCACAGTCTGCTGCCTTGAATCTACCAGCTTCTGACCAAGTATGTAATTAACATCAAATCTTCCTGTAATAGCAGGAGTTGCACCTCTTGCCGGAACAATAAGCTGGACATGATTAGTTGCAAGCAGCTTGAATATTGGCTCCCATATGTATATATCCTTTGCCGCACCAAACGGGTTATCGATAAATATTGTCTTACCCTCAACACCTTCATTGCCTGAAGAATTCATATTAGATATGTAGTTGATAATCGCAATAAGGAACTGGATATATATACCCTGCGACTGTCCTGTTGAGCCAACCGCTTCCTCATATCTTAAGTAACGGCTCTGGTCCTTGATTCTCTCTCTCTTATACAGATTAATTCTGATTGAATTCATGTCTGTGACAATAACTGAGAAAAGTCTCTTCCATGACAGTCTGTTTCTTATATACTTGAGTCTTTCCGCAGGCTCTTTAAAACTTTCCGCCATGAATACAGTTTCATCAATATATTCAGACATCTTTTCCTTATATAATTCTTCCTTTATATAAGGAATCTGCAAACTGATTATTGCAATCTGTTCTCCGTCAAGATTGATATTAGACAACTGTGGCAGACGGTCAAGCTCAGTCTTAATGTTACTGCATGTCTGGATACAACGATTTTCGAAGTTATCCTTAATCATCTGCATATCCTCTATACCCTTGGCAATGCGGTCTTTTTCTAACTGTATAAATGTGTTCGTCTCATTTAACGATTCAATCATACTTCTGGTCTTAGCCACATTTTCAGGAACATTAAGCGATATCCTTACTTCATCTGCAAGCTCGACTGCATTAAATCCGTTAAGCAGGTCAATAAGCTTAGATTTATTCTTATTAAATTCATCAACCTTCTTATACTCTAATCTGGTAATTGAAGCATATTCTTTATGAACAGCCTCATATTCTGTAAGATTAGCTGTAATTCCTTGTGCATCCTCAGAACGGAATTCTTCTGGAACATGCATGCCCGCATCAGACACGATTCTTTCAAGGTCTTTTCTGCATACAAGAATGTCTTTTAATGAATCAGACATCTGTCTGCGTGTCTTTTCCTGAACCTTAGTGTTATCCTCTAACTTCTTGATAAGTACCTTGTGCTGTGTAATGAATCCATCTGGGTCATCGCATGGGAATTCATTAAAGCTTCCATAATTATTCTCAATCTGGTTAATACCATGTGCGATACTTCCCTCAAGTCTATTAAAAAGTGCTTCCTGTGACTCAAGCTCTTCCCTTACAGAATCACTGCTCTTCACAAGATTATTAAGAGCATCCTTGGCATTCCTTAACTGCTGTGAACCTGCTGCCATAATCTCACCTGCTTCATACTTTGCCTTAATATCGTCAAATGTATAACCTCTGTACTCTATTGCATCACGACATTTGTTCATAGATGCAGACAGATGGTTCATCAGCGCCTGCTTATCTGCAAAGTCACTGTTCTTCTGTGAAAGTGCTGTCTTTAATCCGGTGAATCTGCTCTCTATTTCATCCTTATCAAGACGGTATGTATCGTCATCGATTTCTATTGAAACATTTTCATCATAATAAGGTGCATACTGCTCCTCCCATGACTTAATGATTTCATCATATGCCTTTCTTGTACTGTCCTCGAAATCTCTCGCGGTATCATACTCTGAATTAGCAGAAGCTGCTGCCTCCTCGCACTCATATATGCGGTTCCTTGCACTGTCCACATCAGCCTTCAGTCCCTTTAAGCGCTCATACTTCTTATCTATAGAAGAATTCATCTCCATAATACGCGAGAGCAGGCTGCATGCTGTTTCCTTCTCTTCTATATCATCTCTTGTCTGTGCGAGGTTCCTTGAAAGCTGCTCTTTAACCTCATTTAACACACTTCTCTTCTTCTCAGCCTCAATAATTGCAGCCTCGCTGTCAGCAATCTTTAATCTGATTGCTTCTGCCTCGGACGCATCCACATTTCCAGACGCAGCATTATATACAAGTGCAAATGTATAATCATTCCACACAAGCTCCTTTCTGTCGACCAGCTTTCCTACCTGCGCCTTATGCGACTCAAGCTCCTCCTGTGCAAGCTTAATCTGTGTCTCAAGCTTTGCCTCATCACGCAGGAACGACATATCCTTTAATGCGAATACAATCAGGTCTTTGTTAATCTCTAACTTAGTATCAATAAGCACCTGCTCGCTTATAACAGGATAAGCAGCCGCACCCTTGCCAAAATCCTTAAGCATCTCATCTGCTTTGATTCTCTCGAAATCGTTCTTTATTATAAATGCGTACTCAATGAAAGGTGTTCTCTTTAATACATCTCTTTTCTGTCCTGCATTCAGGGCTGCAAACCACTCATGTCCCTCAACAACATCTGAACCGTACTGGCTCTCAAGGTATTCCTTAAGCCTGTCTCTTTCAGGACTCTTACAGGTATATGTTCCCTTTCTTGCATTGTCAATAAAGTTCTCAAGTTCCTGTGCTGCCTTACACTCTTCTGTATATTCACTGCACATCTTCTGGTAAGTCTCAAGAATAACCGAAAGCATTGCCTCATTATCTGCACTATATATTTCACGAATTTTGCCCATGCGCTCGGCATCTGCATTACCAGCTTCATCAGCCTTTTCAAGCTTTTCTGACTGCTCAGCAAATATATCAATAAGCGCTTTATTGGCAGATATTGTCTCATTAAGTGACATTAACTGCTGCTGCACATCATTGAATTTTTCGGACATTCTTGTCTCTTCATTCTTTAACAGTTCTTTATCCCTGAATGACTTGTCATATTCTTCAGACACATTTTCACATACAACAGTTCCTGCCTCTGATAAAGCTGCTCCAAGCTGTGTCTGTAATTCCTGTATCTCATTCTCAAGATTATCCGAAAGACTGCCAAGACCTGCCGCCTCTTTGTCAGCATTTCTAAGGTTATCCTTAGACTCTGATAATCTGACTTCCAGAGCCTTAACACGGTTAGCTGCTATATCAAGCTTTTCCTTAAGTCTTCTGGTCTCTGTCTCATAGAATTTTCTGTAACCTGCAGCAAGTATCTTTAACTCTGCTGTTATATCCGTATCTTCTCTTAATCTGTTATCTATCGCAATCTGAAGTCCTTTATAAGACTTCTCGTATTCTGCATAATCTTTATAATCACCCGCAGACTCCATCAAAGAAAGCTTTCCTCTTGCCTCTTCAATTGCAGCGTTCTTGAGTTCAAGTGCCTTTCTTGTCTCATTAACAAGGCTCTCAACTCCTGCCATCGAATTCTTTTCAGACATAACCTCTGCAACTGCTATAGCTTCCTTCTCGTGTGCAAGCTCATCATACATCTTAGTGATAAGGTCATCCTGACTCTTAAGTTCCTTATCCTTCTTATCACTTTCCCACATAGCAACAAGAAGCAGGTCATATAGCTGCTTCTCTATTTCTTCTTTTCTGTTGTAAAATGCTTCATATGTCGACAGATATTCTTTAAAACTGTCGACAGCTGCAATCTGGCTGTCATATGCTCCAAGCTGTGAGTGTTTCTTTGAAAGCTCCACTAACTTGTCCTTAATATCCATAAGAGTCTGAGCCATCATGCCCTCATCATTATCAACTGACAGCTTGTTATTGAAGGATTTCTGGATAATCTCCTCTATAAGCAGATCCTCAACAACCTTACGGCTTGTCTTATAATTTGACTCGAAATATGTTCTTACATGTCCCTCTGTCTTGTTAATTCCACGCACAATTTCCCATGCACTCTCATATATTCCGTAGTTGCTTATGAAGCTCTGGTAATCACCTTTTCTGTCAAATATCTTAACAACATATTTGTACCCGCCCTTCTCAAGGTCACGAAGATAAGCCTTAAGTCCGTTATATGTAATTCTCTCTCCATTACTTACAAGTGGAAGATTCTTAATATCGTTATCGCCAAACTCCCTGTAGAATATGCAGTAATTAAAGTATTCAACACTTGCTGTCGGTGCAGCTGTCTGTTCCTGTCCATCCTGATTCTCATCGTCTGTGCCTCTTCCCTTTCTTGCACAGAAACCAGTTGTCATGAACCTGAAACCATCCTTCTGATAACATGGATCTAACTTCCACTCAACCAAAGAATGAATACATGTATTACCGCTTCCCTGTCTGAAAAGCTTCTCAATAGGCTGCTTGTCATCAAGTGTGCAGTTAGGAAGCATATTCTGCATAAGAAGCAGCATAAGCAGACTCTTACCACCGCCATTGGCAAGGTCATATATAGTATTCTGGCAGTTGAAGCGCATCACGAAATCGTCGTACACCTGTGTACCGAAATTATATTTAACATTATTAACTCTGATTCTGTTAATCTGTGGCATCGCGTCCTCCATTCATAAGTTCGGCAAATCGTCCTCTGTAATCATCAAAATAATTCTCTATAAGACTTCTGAATCTGTCTGTCGGATAATATCTGTCCTGACTCTCAACTAAAAGTTCCTGCGCAACGCAGAAATTAAGCACAAGCTTTACCATACCCGACTTTGAATTTCTTGCTGCTCTCGCTCCTGTCTGATCCTCTACTGTTGTCACCGGAAGCTCGTCCCATGTAAGTGCTATCTGCTTAAAGCTGTTCTCCTCAACCTCATCAAGCACAAGCCCTGCGCTCTTATCGACAATACCACCTGTTGTCTTATCAACATTTTTAATGATGTCCTCAAGTCTTATGAACTCAGCATAAGTTGAACTCATTGTATCTGAATAAAACTCTGTTATTATGTTGTAGATTATGAAATACGCAAGATATAATTCTTTATTAACTCTTAACCCAAGTACATTTCTTAATTCCTCGTTGGAATATCCAAACACCCTGTTATTATCACCTGCACTCACATACAGACCATTGTTATATTCATATATGTTAAGATTAAGTTTCTTAAGTGACATATGAACGATGTCATACACTTCTGCATTATTATTGTATTCCTGATAAAGAGCTGCATTCTCGCCCCTCTCAGACACATTTTCCCCTGTGATAAGCTTGGAAACTATGTCCAGCGCCTTATCTAGATTTCTATTCTCCATGTGCTTCCTTTCGTACCAATTCAACATCTGCCATCATACAGTTATCCGACAATATAACCTGCCCGCCAAGCCCTTTTCTTATTGCAAATGTAAAGCTTTCCGTATCTTTAAAGCCTTCCCCTAAGTATGCATCAAGAAATGTATCTTCTCCCGCATCACCGCCAAGCTGGTACTCATCCTTCTGGCACAGATTAACAAAGAAAGAGAAGAAATCTGCATTTCTTAAAACCTGCTCACCATACGCCCTCTTCATTGCATCTGCAAACTGACCGAGTGTTATAATGTCCGATTTTTTCAAACACACAATGAGATTTTTCATAAGGAATACGTAATTATCCTTAATTCTCTTTTCTTCAATCTCATCTGCGAATTCAATATCTTCCGGTCTTTCGTTGCTTATAAGCTCTTTCTCCTCATATCTTGGAGGCTTCACCATAAGCGCATCATCAATGCTTATCAGGTCAAATGTCTTTCTTATGTTCGGCTTTAGAAGCGGACTTAACATTGTGACTAATATATCTGCATTGTCCCTCTTAATCATATCTGAAAGTGCCGATGTGAAATCCATATGGCTTCTTAATCTGCCAAGCTTGGCGCGTCTTACTGCGTCATCGGTCATCTTCTGCATTTCTGTACAATCCTTTAACAGCTCGCTGTGCCTGTTCATTGCCTGCTTAAGCTGAGTCTCAAGACTGTATATTTCGTTCATCGTCCTGTAATAGCCTTCGCCTGTGCTGCCCGATGCATTAAGCTTCTCAATTGATTTTGCAATAAGGTCACGGTTCTTCTTAAAAAGCTTTTCTTCATCATCAAACCATTTCATTCCTGTCTTGACGAATTCCTCATAAGCCTCTATTCCTGCAAATACATCGCCCGACAGAATTGTCAGCACTTCATTCTTCTTTAACTTAAGACGGTTGACCTCTTCGTTAATTCTTTCAACCACTTCAACTCCGCCACGGAAGTTCTGTGAATTAATCATTTTTTCAAGAAGAAGCTGGGATACGCTTATCCTGCTCTCGTCCTTGATTTCCTTGGTATCAAGATAGAATTCAATAGCATCAGGGCTTATCGAATACCACACGGTATTGTCTCTTATCGAACTCTCGATTATCTTCATTCTTGATACTCTCTTTTTCCTGTCCACCGGATCAAAATACGAGAATTCAAATGGCCTGCCATCATTCTTTATCTTGTCAAATATATAATCAGCAATCTCCTTGCTGTCCTGTTCATTCAAATCAAGCCCGAAATCTCTCTTAAGTATCAGCCTTAAGAAATCGAGATATTCGGGATATGTAACATCCTTTTCCTTAAAATTATTCTCCTCTATAAAGAAACGGAGAACCGCCATAACTATATAGCCCATATCAAGGATTTCGTATTTGCCATCCTTGAAATTAGAAAATGATGTGTCTATCAGTCTGAAGAAAGGATAATATTTCTTCAGATTAAGCATTCGTTCACGGTGATCCGATATGATATCACCTGTCATATTCTCTGCCATAGTATTCTTCATTTCTGCGCACGCATTTTACACATATTGTCTTAACGCCCGGTGCGCCAGGGCATTAAGCTTAAAGCTTGGTTCTTCACCAAATTTAAAGCTCGGTTCTTCCGTCTAATGCTCTTAAAAGTGTAACCTCATCGATATATTCAAGATCGCCGCCGACAGGAACTCCGCTTGCAATTCTTGTCACCTTAATTCCTGTTGGCTTTATCATTTTGCTTATGTACATTGCTGTTGTCTCACCCTCCAGATTGGAATTAGTTGCGATAATAACCTCGTCAACATCTCCCTGAAGCCTTACCATAAGCTCCTTTAACCTGATATCAGCCGGTCCGATTCCAAGCATCGGGCTTATTGCTCCATGAAGAACATGATATACGCCCTCGTACTTTCCTGTCTTTTCATATGCCGCCATATCTCTTGTATGTTCAACTACCATAATTGTCTTATGGTCTCTTTTCTGGTCGCGGCATATCGGACACAGTTCTTCATCTGTAAGTGTAAAACACTCCTTACAGTAGGGAATATGCTGCTTTGCATCAATCATTGTGTCTGCAAGGCTCTTAACCTCAGACTCAGGCATGTTTATAATGTGAAATGCCAGGCGCTGGGCGCTCTTCGCCCCAACCCCTGGTAATCTCGACAATTCTTCAATTAATCTGTTAATATGACCACTGTAGATGTCCATTAGAATAAGCCTCCGCCTAATCCTCCAAGTCCTCCAGTAATCTTAGCCATCTGTGCCTGTGACTCTTCTTCGCATTTTCTTAAAGCTTCATTAGTAGCTGCTACGATTAAATCCTCAAGCATCTCTACATCCTCTGGATCAACTGCTTCAGGGTCAATCTTAACCTTAGATACTTCTCTCTTACCTGTAACAGTTACCTCAACTACTCCGCCGCCTGCTGTCGCACTGAATTCCTTATTCTCAAGCTCTGCCTGCTGCTCCTCCATCTGACGCTGCATTCTCTGTGCCTGCTTCATCAGATTATTCATATTACCAGGCATTCCTCCTGGAAAACCACCTCTTTTAGCCATTATATAAGTTCCTCCTTATCATCTACTTCTATATCTATGCCTACGAGTTCCTTAAGATCCACGAATCTGCTGTGGAAATCCTCATCATCGTTAAGCTTAGTCACTTTAATTGAAACCCTTACTCCTGTTCTCTCCTCAATTACATTCTCTATGCTCTCCATAACTTCCTGTCTGCTGAGTGAATTATAGGCACTAAGTGATTCTACCATAATTTCAAGACTAATTCCATCTTCTGCTAATGTAACATGTGCAGCCTGTAAAAATGTCTGATTAACCGGATCATCTATCGTTGCAATGATATCCTTCCAGCCTGCCGCAATTGCCTTAACATCTTCCGGAACAGCGTCATATACACGCTTAACTACAGGCTTCTTTGGTGTCTGTTGCTGTACTGCTGCCTGGCCTCCCGCAGCACCTGCATTTACAAGTCTGCCGCTTTTAATATCATCAAGTACTTTCTGTAACTGCCCTTCAAGCATTGTCACACGGCTTACAACATCGCCGATATCCTGACTGTTATCCATTGCCGGACGCATCAGCTTTATAAATGTTATCTCTGTTTTAACTCTCTTCTGTGTAGAAAACTTCAGGTCATTCGATAATTCTGACAACACTCTTATATAGTACATAAGTGTATCTATATCAACATTCTGTGCATCCTTCTTCAGGTCTTCAAGATTATCTGCCGATACTTCTATTACATCTTCAATTCTTTCTGCATCTTTAGTTGTCTTAATAAGAAGCAGATTTCTAAGATACCATATAAAATCTGTAACAAACTGTGAAAGGTCTCTTCCCTGCATTATCAAATCTTCCATAAGTGACATGCACACGGCAACATCTCCTGACAGAATTGTTGAAAGCATTTTACTAAATACCGCCGTGTCAACTGCCCCAAGTACATCTAATACATTTTCATACTTAAGGTCTTTTCCCAGATAGAATGCCAGACACTGGTCTAACAGACTTAACGCATCTCGCATAGAACCATCTGCAGCTTTGGCAACATATTTTATTGCCTTGTCCTCTACATTCAGCCCCTCCGCCTTCATAAGTTCTGACAGTCTTGCGGCAATTGTCTCTATTGTTATCCTGTGGAAGTCATATCTCTGACATCTTGAAAGGATTGTAATAGGAATCTTTGCCACTTCTGTAGTAGCCAGTATAAATATTACATATGCAGGAGGTTCTTCCAATGTCTTTAACAATGCATTGAACGCTCCTATTGAAAGCATATGAACCTCATCAATTATATAGACTTTGAATCTTCCTTCTGTCGGTGAGTACTGTACTTCTTCTCTTATCTGTCTTATATTATCGACACCATTGTTAGATGCCGCATCTATCTCTATTACATTCATGCTTGTTCCAGCCGCAATCGCCTTGCATGTCGGGCACTCTCCACAAGGGTTGCCGTCAACCGGATGCTCACAATTAACTGCCTTCGCAAATATCTTGGCAACTGATGTCTTACCAGTTCCTCTCGTTCCGCAGAACAGATATGCATGGCCTATTCTGTCTGCATTAATCTGATTTCGCAGAGTTGTTACTATTGTATCCTGTCCTTTGACATCATTGAAATTGTCCGGACGCCATTTTCTGTATAAAGCCTGATATGACATGGTTACCTCCCTCTGCGCTGTCTTTACTTTCGCAGCTCTTAACCTCATGCGTAAAACCATCCGCCTCCGGCGTCTGCCGCTGCTTCGCAGCTTATGTTTTACTTATGTCGGTTAAGTTCCTGCTTCGCAGGATAATTTAGGAATATCATACAGTTTCTTACATGCAAGCATGACGAATCTGCCTGACATTCCTAAATTAGCTGCGACGAGTAACATTTTAATAACAAAAGCCGTGCGTCCGGCTTCGAACTGATATCCACAGACGTTACCGATGCAGTTAGCTCGATCCAGGCACCCTTTCAACACCCGGAAGGTCCCACTTAATGCTGCTTCATTCCTGACCTGACATGGTTCGTGGATTTCCGTCGTGAAAGACCCAAATGTCAACACCACTTACACCGGGCTGCTCCATAAATATCAGCCCTCTGCCGAACATCACCCCTGCTATAGCGGATTGCAGGTTCAAGGTGCCGCTACTACCCCGGCTGCACGGTATTTCAATTATACTTGTTATATATGCTTGTTGTCAAGGTGTGAAGCGTTGACAAAATAAGACAGCTAAATAAGCCAGTCCCTAAGAATCATTTCCTAAGGACTGGCTTTAGCAATCCTTGTCAGAACAGGCGGCAAAACCAACTTCTTACCACTCCCGAATATCACCAGAAACTTGCCATAACCTACTATCCTCTATCAACTTCGCTATTGCGTAGGTCTTTTCAAGCACTGTGAGACTGTCATCCCCTCTTGCTAACCTACTCAATCATTATATTCTTGCCTTTTCGTAGGTCTTTTTCCAAACTTTCTTCTATTTAATGATACTCTTACCTCTCCAAAGACCTACTACCTCCACTGTATTAGCTTGATTAGTGGGTTTTTCTCTTCCCAACACGTCTTTTTCTCATAATTTCAACCCACCCATTCTGCATATTGTGAAGCTTGCGTAGGTCTTTCCCTCTTCAACACGCTGTAACCATCAACCCCCACGAAATTAACAATCTCCACACACAAAAAAGACAGCCTCCGCAATCCACGCAGAAGCTGCCTTAAACCATTACCTTAAACGTATTACTCCAAACATATTATTCCTGTTCTTCATACCTAGGAAGCTCAACTATCACCGCCTCATGATGAACAGCCGGAAGGAATTTCTCCATCACTTCCTTAGTCTTTAACTTAAGGCTTGATGTATTGATGCAAGGATGGCAGCCGAGAGTTTCTCCCTCAAGCACTTCCTTATCCATCAGTAACTGCACATGGTTATCCGTATCATTCATAAGTCCCATTATGGATACCGAACCCGGTGTTATATCAAGGAATTCCTCCATATATGATTCATCTGCAAATGAAAGTCTCGCTGAATTAATCTGCTTACTCAGATCCTTTGTCTTAAATGGCTTGTCACCTGGCATCATAAGCATATAAAAATTCGTCTTCTGTCTGTTACATAAGAAAAGATTCTTACATATAAGTGTGTCCAGAATCTTATCTATGTCATTACACACTTCCATTGTTGTAGCAGGCTCATGGTCTGTTCTGTAATATTCCATCCCAAGCTTGTCCAACAAATCATATACTCTGATTTCTTTTTCTAATCTTCCTGTTTCATCGGCAGGTCTTCCTTTAATAAGTTCCATGATATTTCTCCCTGACAATCTGATATTCCGTTATTCCGACTATCACATAATCTGATATTCCAATATTCCGATTATCTCATAATCTGATAATCTACTCAAAATAATACAGATATACATCCTCAAGGTCAATATTATCTCCAACTTTTACTGCTTCTTCTGGCAGTTCATCACCTACAACTCTTAACGCAAGACCATTCTTTCTCTGTCTGATATTGCCAATCTTGTATTCCTTCTGCAGCTCGCCGACCTCGTCAAGCGTGCATGTTATCTCACCGACTTTTCCAGCCATGCTTTCAATAAGCTCAACAGGTGTTCCTGTCGCAATTATCTCTCCGCTCTTTAGAAGAAGTACTTTATCAGCAATACATTCAATATCACTTACAACATGAGTTGCAAAAAGAATTATCTTGTCCTTAGACAACTCTGCAATATAGTTTCTGATTGAAATTCTCTCTTTAGGGTCAAGTCCTGCTGTCGGCTCATCAAGTATAAGAATCTTAGGATTACCAAGAAGTGCCTGCGCAAGCAGCACTCTCTGCTTCATTCCTCCTGAAAATCCTCCAATCTTCTTATATGCAACCTTAGTAAGATTAACTACCTCTAGCAGCTCGTCAATCTGCTGGTTGACTGTCTTAACAACCTCATTGCCATTGTCATCAGTAGTCTTAATCTTCTTAACCCCCTTAATCTCTGCCATATATTTAAGAAATGCTTTAGGCGAAAAATCCTCATAAAATCCCTGCTGCTGCGGCATGTATCCAACCAGACCCCTGAACTGTTTGCCAAGCTTTAATATATCTTCCTCGGCACTGTCCTCTCCAAAAAGAATACTTCCGCCATTCATCTTGTCTCTTGATACATTATCAGTGATAAGATTAATCATCGTACTCTTTCCTGCTCCATTAGCACCAAGAATACCATATACTCCCGGTGTAAATGTATAATTAATCCCCTTCAGTGCCTGAACTGTACCATAAGTTTTCTTTAAATTTCTCACCTCTAATTTCATACCCTGTACCTTCTCTTTCCTAATGATTTTCCAACCTTCATCATAACCAGCATAATAATAAGCTCAGCCACTAACTCTGACACATAACGCACAATCATGAATTGTCCTACCGATGCATGAAGTATAAGACTTTTGATAGCTCCGATACTGCCTACTAATATAATCATTATACTACTAATCTGTGCCAGTGCAATCATAATTCTACACACGTTCCCTCCTTTTATTATTAATACGAAAAATGTCCCTGATAAGTTGACGCATTTTCACAAAAAAGTTAAAATTTTTATAATATTTTGTGGAGGATAATCTAGTGGAGAATACTCAGGTGGTTTTTGAAAAAGATGATTACAGATATATGAAACAGGCAATCACACAGGCTAAGAAGGCTTATAAACTCAATGAAGTGCCTATCGGCTGTGTGATTGTGTATGAAGGAAAGGTTATAGGAAGAGGCTACAACCGCCGTAACACTGATAAAACCTCTCTCGGTCACGCCGAGATTACTGCCATTAAGAAAGCCAGTAAATATATGAACGACTGGAGGCTTGAAGACTGCACTTTATATGTTACGCTTGAACCATGTCAGATGTGTGCAGGTGCTATTGTTCAGGCAAGGATTCCGCGCGTTGTAATCGGTTCAATGAACCCCAAAGCAGGATGTGCCGGTTCAATACTTAATATCCTTCAGATTCCGACATTCAATCACCAGTGTGAGATTACTAAAGGTGTATGTGAAGAAGAATGTTCAGAAATGCTCACAACATTTTTCAAGGAACTGCGTAAAAGCAAGAAAAAGAATACTACTGTCACTACTGATGGAGAATAATTATGAAGTTTGAATACGCTTTTGAAGGCATGACGCTTAAAGTACTTGATGAAACATTTGCAGGAAAAGTACTTGAATTTTACAGCCGTAACCGTGAGGAATTCGACAGATACGAAGTTGCCAAGCCTGATAATTTCTATACAACAGAATATATTGCAGCCACACTTAAAGCTGAATATGCTGCTTTGCTAAAGGGTGAATTCGGCAGATTTTTTCTTTTCTCTGACGACTTACCAGGTGAAATTCTCGGCTCTGTATCTTTTTTTGGTGTTACAAGCATTAACCATTCTTGCCGCATAGGATATAAGATTGATAAGAATTACCGCCAGTTAAGACTTGGAAGCCTTATGGTTAAACATATGCTTGAGATTCTTACACGCGAAAAGGAGATGCACAGGATTGAAGCTTACATTCACCCTGACAACATCTCCTCTGTCAATCTTGTTAAATCTCTTGGCTTTATATCTGAAGGAACCGCCTACTCCTATGTAAAGCTTAACGGCTCATGGCAGGATCATTTAAGATTCGTCTATATTTCCTGATACCAGTATCCAAAATATGGATTGGCATAGTCACTCCTGTGACTCTTCTTAAAATTATTAAAGCCAAACATTGAAGCCATGTAACGTTCACGGTTGCAGTACATTCCCGGAACGCCAATGAAATATTTAGTATTATCAAGGTTATCGCGCACTCTTCCAAAAAGTATGTGTCTGAAATTATAATAGCCATGCAGCAGGAAGCTGTTTCCCGCGATATCAATTTCATTCTGGTTAAGACACTTTAACTTCTCTGGCGACACTTCTATACAATCATAGAAGTAATCATCGTCAAATGCATCTATATAATCAGCCCGCACAAAAAGCTTTTCAAAAGGATCCGTCTGCGTTGCATTGGCTCTGTGTGCTTTTTGCTGCAAATGTTGTGTTTCCGCAGATATTTTAGCTGCTGCTCCGGCAGCCTTTATATTCTCCGGCACGGTTACACTTTCGGCAGCCACCTCTGCCTGTTTTGTCTGAACTATCTGCTGTTCTTCCACCACAATCTGTTTCGTCTGGACCATTTCTGATTTTCCCGCCAACATTGCAGATTCTGACTGAACCGGCTGTTGTCCGCCTGATTCTGACTGTCCCCGTTCCTTCATTGCTGCATTGTATCCAGCCATCTCTTGTCTGACCACCGAAGACTCTGCTGTCTCCTGTCGTTTCTCTTCCTCATCACTCTGCCGCATGCGCTCTTTTATAACAATTCCGGCTTCAACCTGCTTCTTTGCATCCATTCCTGAGAACACAAGCATGTCAGGTGTTACGTCCTCATCCTTCCACATAGACATCATACAGTCATATCTTGCATCCTCCCTTGCAACCGCAAGCCCGCATATATCCTTAAATCCATAACCGGTTTCATTGATATTATCAGGATTGAATACGCCACTGTATTCCATCTGTCCCACTTTTACAAGACATTCCCCAAGCTTTATAAGCCTGTAACCACCGTCAGTAACCATCATATATATTCCAAACATTTCCGGGCTGTCTGTTTTAACACCTCTTAAACTGATGTTTAACTTGAACTGCCCCTGATGAACTAGTGCCTTTGCAAATCCTACATTTCTCCCCTTTACTCCTTCCGGATATGAATATATGTATGAAACAAGACGCTGATAATCCACAATAAACCTCCCTGATGATTAACTCTCTTATGCACCTTATGCCATGCATTAAGAAAATATTCCATCAGGGAGGTTTTATCTTAATCTACCACCATATTCTTTCCGTTATTTTTTCCGTAATAAAGCCTGTCATCTGCGCGCTTTATCCATTCTTCTATATCACCATCGGCATTTCTCTGTGCCACTCCTATTGTTAGTGATATATTTATCTTCTGCTGTTTATAAATACATTCAGAGTTTTCTATTTCTCTCCTCAATTTTTCTAATACTTCATGTGTGCTGTCGTGTGTTCCATTATGTATAAGAAATTCTTCTCCGCCCCACCTTGAAATCACACAGTTACTGCATATATTTTTCATCTTCTGTGCAATGAAATTTAACACATAATCACCACAGTTATGTCCATATGTATCATTTATTTTCTTGAAATCATCTACATCTGCCATTGCAAGCCAGCCTTCATCGTCCGCATCATATTCTTCAAGATAATTAATCATATATCTTCTGCTGTAAAGGTCTGTCAGAAGATCAATGTTGGCAATTGAATTAAGCTTCTTCTCAGACTCAATAACAAGATCGACTATCACCTTAGTATAATATATTAAAAATGCTGATACACTTATTGCATTACATGCAAGCATAACAGATATAATTGTTTTATTAATTTCATACAATGGTCCGTTAATTATAGCTATTGCTGATGATATTATACTTACAGCAACTATTGCTATCGACACAGCCAGTGGATTCGGGTCTTTTGTATCGGTCTTGGTTGATATGTATTGTGAATAAAATATTATAGGTATTAATGACATGCTATACAGATGAAATCCACATTTATACCCAAGACATATTGTTGCAATAGCCATATAAATTATAATTGTTGCATACACACACCACATATAAGCACACACTTTCTGCATTTTTAACAGCATAAAATATAACACATAACCAATCAGTGCTATTACACTGTAATAAATCATTGGTGTTATATTAAAATATACAAATAATGTCAGCATAAATGCAACAAATAAAAACAACAATATGTTAACAACCACGCATAGTTTAACAACCTGTTCCAGATTAAATTCTTTTTTATTAATGCTCATGATATCTCCTGATAATATGTTCTCGATTGTAAGTAGTACTATAGTATCATACAAAAGTTACTTTTGCACTACATTTTTATTGCAGCTTGACATTTTTTATTAAGTTTCATAACATTATTCTTATAGATTGGAGGCAATATGAGCGATAATAAATATAATAATGTTATGCACCTCGGCAACCCAACTAACACGATTGCCGTGCTTAACAGATATGGTTTTGATTTCAAGAAAAAGTTCGGTCAGAACTTTCTTATAGATGAAAATGTTGTTGAGAAAATCGTCCGTGAAGCAGGCGTTACGAAAGACGATTTCGTTGTTGAAGTCGGCCCTGGAATTGGAACAATGACACAGATTCTGTGTGAGAATGCCAGAGAAGTTGTTGCCGTTGAGATTGATAAGAAGCTTATCCCTATTCTTACAGAAGATACTCTTTCTTATTATGACAATGTAACAGTAATCAATGAAGATATCTTAAAGCTTGATATCAAGAAGCTTGCAGATGAGAAGAATGAAGGCAGACCAATCAAGGTTGTTGCCAACCTTCCATACTATATAACAACACCTATTATTATGGGACTTTTTGAGAGCCATGTACCATTAGACAGTATAACTATCATGGTTCAGAAAGAGGTAGCTGACCGCATGCAGTGCGGACCTGGAACTAAAGATTATGGCGCTCTATCACTTGCTGTACAGTTCTATGCCAGGCCTAAGGTTGTGCTTAATGTACCTGCAAGCTGCTTTATGCCTCGTCCTAATGTTGATTCAGCGGTTATCCGTCTTGAGCGCTTCAAGACTCCACCTGTTGATGTTAAGAATGAGCATCTTATGTTCAAGATAATAAGAGCATCATTTAACCAGCGTCGCAAGACTATGCTTAACAGTGTAGGCAATTCCGGCATCGGCATCACGAAAGAAGCTCTTACCAACGCATTAGAAACTATGGGACTTCCGCTTACCATCCGCGGCGAAGCCCTTACACTTGAGCAGTTTGCACAATTAAGCAATCTGCTGTGCTAAATAACGTGATACCTATAAGTAGTCGCATTTTCACTGCTTTAGTAGGTGTTTTTGCAGCAAAATTCACGTAAATCAGGTTACTTCTAGACTAAAGACCTATACAACAACAAAAAACGGCTATTTAGTAGGTGTTTTCATGACTTTAACGATAAAAACCACGTTAAAAGACCTACTAAATAGCCGTTTTATTATAATTTATAGGTTTTCACCCAGTTTACACAAGAAAAGGGCTGTCCTGCCGGCAAAGTCCTCGAAACCTTACTCCCCAAAAAGCAGCCTTCTCGCATTCTGGTTAGTAACATCAATAACCTCCTGCGCATCAAGCCCTTTAATCTGCGCCAGCTTTTCTGCAACATATTTTATATTGCGGCTGTCGTTTCTTTTACCTCGGTTAGGCTCAGGTGCCATATATGGACTGTCTGTCTCCAGAACAATTCTATCCATCGGTATATACGCGGTTGCTTCCACAAGCTTCCTGGCATTCTTAAATGTAAGAACGCCGCCGATTCCTATAGAAAAGCCCATGTTAAGAAAATCTCTTGCTGCTTCCCTGCTGTATGAATAACAGTGGATTATTCCACCTGTATCCTGTCCGTGATTACTCTTTAATATGTCAATTGTATCCTGACATGCATCTCTTGAATGAATCATTACCGGCATGTGTGTGCGGTACGCAACATCCATCTGTGCTGCAAACCATTCTCGTTGCTGCTTCTTTTCAGCCGCCGCAACATCTGCATCATCTGACACATAGTAGTAATCAAGTCCGATTTCTCCAAGCGCAACAATCTTTCTTGCCTTAGATTCACCAAGCATATTTTCCAGCCATTCAATGTCCGATTCTTTCAATCTTACAATATCCTCCGGGTGGAAACCAATCGCTGCGTATACCTTTTCATACTGTGCAGCAAGTGCAAGGGAAGCCTCACAGCCCTGACGGCTTGCACCTACATTAACAATGTAATCAAGCTCCCCTGTATCACTAAGCATGCTGCTTATAAGTTCATCTCTGTCCTCATCAAATCTTTCATCATCATAATGAGCATGAGTTTCAAATATCTTCATATCTATCAGCCAATCTCTGCGCCTTCAATAATATCCTTCTCAAGTGTAAGAACTGATAAGTTATCCTTATCATCCCATGCTGAGATAATCATTCCCTGTGACTCAATACCACAGATCTTTCTTGGCTTTAAATTAGTACATACAACTAACTTCTTACCAATAAGCTCTTCTGGCTTATAGTACTTCTGGATACCTGATACGATAGTTCTCTTCTCATCACCAATCTGAAGCTCGAACTTAAGAAGCTTTGTCTTCTTAACAGCTTCACATGTAAGAACCTTGGCAACTCTGAACTGAACCTTTTCAAAATCATCAAATGTAATCTCAGGCTTAACTTCAACCTGTGGATATTCTGTAACTCCATTAGCCTTCTTCTGTGCTTCCTGAATAGCTTCAACCTTTTCCTTAAGGTCCTTCTCAAAGTCAAGTCTTGCGAAAAGAATCTCTGGAGTCTCAGTAACCTTAAGTCCTGTTTCTCTTAAGCCAAATGTAGCAAGGTCATCAAAATCTCTTACTCCTGCCTCTGGATTAGCTGGGTAAAGCTGTGCAAGAATCTTATCTGTAGTCTCTGGCATGAAAGACTTAAGAAGATTAGCACCGATTGTAATACTCTCAACAAGGTTATAGAGCACTTCTGCTAATCTGTCCTGCTGTGCCTCATCCTTTGCAAGAGCCCAAGGCATTGTCTCGTCAATATATTTGTTACATCTCTTAAAGAGTGTGAATACCTCTGTGATAGCATCTGCTACATGAAGTGTAGCCATCTTTGCCTTAACCTTATCTCTTGTTGCTGTTACAACAGCCTTAAGGTCACCGTCAATTGCAGCATCCTCTACGCCAGTCTTATTAACAACTCCACCAAAGTACTTGTTAGACATTGCAACTGTTCTGTTTACAAGGTTACCAAGTGTGTTGGCAAGGTCTGAGTTCATACGCTCAACCATAAGCTCCCATGAAATAACACCATCATTCTCAAATGGCATCTCGTGAAGAACAAAGTAACGTACAGCATCAACGCCGAAGAGGTCTACAAGGTCATCCGCATAGATAACATTTCCCTTAGACTTACTCATCTTACCATCATTCTGTAATAACCAAGGATGTCCAAATACCTGCTTAGGAAGTGGCTCACCAAGTGCCATAAGGAATATTGGCCAGTAAATTGTATGGAATCTGATGATATCCTTACCGATAAGGTGAAGGTCTGCTGGCCAGAACTTCTTGTACTGCTCTGAAGAATTGCCATCAGCATCATATCCGATACCTGTGATATAGTTAGTAAGGGCATCAAGCCATACATAAACTACATGCTTGTCATCAAAGTCAACTGGAATACCCCATTTGAAAGATGTTCTTGATACACATAAATCCTGAAGTCCAGGAAGAAGGAAGTTGTTCATCATCTCATTCTTTCTTGAAACAGGCTGGATGAATTCCGGATGTGTATTGATATGCTCAATAAGCTTGTTGGCATATTTGCTCATCTTGAAGAAATAAGCTTCTTCCTTAGCCGGCTTAACTTCACGTCCACAATCAGGACACTTTCCATCAACAAGCTGGCTCTCTGTCCAGAAAGACTCACATGGAGTACAGTACATGCCTTCATATGAACCCTTATAAATGTCTCCCTGATCATAAAGTTTCTTAAAAATCTTCTGAACCTGCTTCTCATGGTAATCATCTGTTGTTCTGATGAACTTATCATATGAAGTATTCATAAGATCCCATATTCTCTTGATTTCTGTTGAAACATTATCAACAAATTCCTTAGGTGTAATTCCAGCTTCTTCAGCCTTAAGCTCAATCTTCTGACCATGCTCGTCAGTTCCTGTCTGGAAAAATACATCATAGCCTTCCTGTCTTCTGAATCTTGCAATACTGTCTGCAAGAACGACTTCATAAGTATTACCGATATGTGGCTTGCCTGATGTATAGGCAATAGCTGTTGTCATATAAAATGGACCTTTACTCTGTGGCATATCATTTCCTCCATAATCTATTATTCTAATTCATCGCTATAACGCAAATGTAGTGTGAATCATTTATCCGTAAACTTTATCATAGAAAAATTTACAATAAGTGTCAAGTCTGTATTAAGTATGATACAATATGTGAATAATAAATCAGTATTTCTTATAATATTAATTAAGACAGAAATGAGGATTAGTATGCATAATAAACAATTTTGCCTTTTACATCAATTTCTTAACAAGGCTGTGAGCCTGCTGATAGTTTTTATAATAGTAATTACCCTGTCTGGCTGCAGCCTGCCCTGGAATCAGAAGCAGATATCAGAAACTACTATATCTGCCACCGAGGATAACGCTGATTTCACGGAATATGTAAACAACCTGTTTGCTGACCTGTTAAGTGCCGACATGGTATCTTTGCATGCCTATGTCGAACACCCAAAGGATTTCGGAATTAACGATTATGAGATTACTCTTGGCCGCTACGACCTTGACAATCCCGATGACACCTCAGATTACACCGACATAATATCAACGCTTAAATCATTTGACAGAAGCACACTCTCCGCTAAACAGCAGATTACGCTTGATGAGCTACTTATGTATATGGAAAATGAGTTGGAATACAGTGATTTGTACATGTTTAACACACAGCTTCAGACAACTACAGGTATTCATGTCCAGCTGCCACTTCTTTTTGCTGAATACACATTTGCAGAAAAGAAGGATATTGACGAATATATTGAGCTTCTATGTGATGTTGACGGATATTTTGAAAATATGGCTGCATTTGAGAAGCTTCGTGCTGACAACGGATATTTTATGGAAGATACCCTTGCCGATGAGGTAATTGAAAGCTGCAAATCATTCCTTGAAACTGCCGGTTTAGAAGATGGTGCAATGATATCAACCTTTAACGAAAAGCTTGCTTCTGTTGACGGACTTTCTTCACAGGATATTGCAGATTATAAAGCTAAAAATGTGTCCGCAGTCAATGAACATGTAATTCCAGGATATCAGTCCCTTGTAAATGCGCTTACTTCATTGAAAGGCTCTAACAGATATTCAGGCGGTTTATGCAATTATCCTGATGGTTCACGGTATTTTGAATATATACTCTCTTCAACACTTGGCTGGAGCAAATCTGTTGACGAATATGATAAGCTGGTTGATTCTTACCTCAAGAAATATATGCTTAAAATGCAGTCACTTGCGCTTAAAGACTCCTCTATTCTTGATAAATTTGACACATTTTCATTCAATATGACAGACCCGGTTGGTATTCTTACCGACCTTAAGAAAAGAATAACCGATGATTTTCCTGAGATTCCAGATGTGAATTATAATATCAAATATGTGTCAAAGGCGCTTGAGGACTACACCAGTCCGGCTATGTACTTTATTCCGCAGCTAGATAACCTTGATGTCAATTCAATATACATCAATTCTTCTGGCACTTCTGCGAGTGAATTATATCCTACACTTGCACACGAGGGTTATCCGGGACACATGTACCAGACGCAGTATTTTGCCGCAACCAATCCTGACTGGATAAGATACATTCTTGCACCAGGCGGATATGTTGAAGGCTGGGCATCATATGTTGAAGTTCTTTCTTATAATTATGCACAGACCGGCAACGATGCACTTAACAAAATGTATGCTGCTAATTATGCCACTGTCCTGTGCCTTTATGCAAAAGGGGATATTGGCGTTAATTACTATGGATGGAGTGAAGATGATGTTTACCGATTCATCAGCCAGTATGGTTTTGATGATAAATCAGTCGCCCACGAAATGTATTACGCATTCGTATCCGACCCTGGCAATTATTGCAAATATGTTCTTGGAATGTTAGGATTTGAGCAGTTAAAGACTAAGGCACAAAGTGAACTTTCTGATAAATTCAATCTTAAAAATTTTCATCAATATATACTCGACATGGGTCCTGTGCAGTTTGATATATTATTTAACAACCTTGATGCATGGATTAAAAAAGAAAAATAACATTAAAAATGGGATGTTACCTTAACACAATAGTCTGGTAATATCCCTTATTAATTGATTATTATATGCTTCCACCCGGATAATAGCCGCCTGAACCATAGCCACAGCACATAGGCATACATATATTTGAACACAGGCAGAGTGCAACCCACGGAGCACAGCCTGTACAATATGTTGTAGATGACGGTCCCTGATACTGTGTCCTTCTTCCTGCATACCAGCTTCCACCGCTTGCAATACGCTGATACAACAGCTGATACTGCATATTGTCAGGATCAGAATCCAACGCACGCTTGGCATCTTCCAACGCAGTTGCTTCTTCTCCTTTTCCAAGATGTGCTAATGCACTATAGTAGTACCATCTTCCATCCCGGTCAGTTATGTTGTTAAGCACATTAATAGCTTCATCATAACTAGAGTTATTAATATAATTAGCTGCTGCCCTCAGATGCACTGTTGTAGGATCATTGCCATTGAGATTATCACTGCCATATCCATTGCCACCATAGCTTCCTGTATATCCACCAAATCCAAATGGACCAAATCCCCAGAAGCTTCCGAAATCTCCATATCCGCCCTGTGACTGGTTCTGATAATCACCATCATAACCATAATGGTCTGAACGTCCTGTTCCATATCTTGTCTGGCTGTATGACTGACTACTGTATCCGCCCTCACGCTCACGCATTATCTGGTTATAAGCCTGCTGTACAAGCTTAAACATCTCTTCTGCCTGATCCTTATTAGGATTATTGATGTTAGCATCAGGATGATACTTTCGGCTCAGTGTTCTGTATGCTTTTTTCACTTCATCATCGGAAGCATCCCTTGATACTCCCAACACTTTATATGGATCTGTCATTATGTTCCTCCAACTGCTTACCGGCAGTGTCAATTCTTTTTCTTCTGGCGGCGTAGAACTTTGTCCATACACCTGAATATATGATATTTCTTAACAGTTCTGCATTAGCAAGAATCGGCAGTCTCTCAAAAGCCCTTGCACATCCTGCCATATATGCTTTAAGTATGTTTTCTGCAAATGTATCAAAATCCTCTACATCCTTATGATACTTAAATACATTATAATTGTTCTTTTTCTCATCTTTTTCCAAATCATCATATGCATCCAGCAGATATATGAATCTGCCAAGATTATTGCCAAGCACCCTTAACTCATCACTCCACTCATCATCTTTCATGGCAGCAACTTCCCCTAACAGTATGCCAAACTGCTCTGCCGGCTTGTCCGGCAGGAGCTTCACCAGCACAAAGCACATGGAGATGATAATCATAAACACCATCAACATGAGCAGGACACGCCGAATAACATACTT
>ERZ780229.51-NODE-51-length-42702-cov-1.9803_pt1 | contig 42702 bp, 38 predicted proteins | sample MGYA00510974_ERZ780229 | MGnify/ENA primary metagenome ERZ780229 (study PRJEB29588, sample SAMEA2151034) | human gut metagenome | biome: human gut; feature: human-associated habitat; material: faeces | place: Denmark | collected 2008/2010 ... | reverse complement strand
AAATAGAACCGGGCATATACCCGATTCTATTATATCATATACACAAAAATATTTCAAGCCTTTTTCCACCCATTAGGAACAGGTAAAAATTATTTTGCTTATCTTTCGTCCAATGGGATATACTTCTTCTCACCTGAGATAGCCTTGTATGCAGGACGGATTATCCTCTTGCCTGTTACAAGCTCTTCAAATCTGTGTGCGCACCAGCCTGCCATTCTTGAAACAGCGAACATAGGCGTGTAAAGATCCTCAGGAATACCCAGCATACTGTAAACAAAACCTGAGTACATATCAACGTTAGCGCACATCGCCTTGTCACTGCCCTTGATCTTCTTGAACAGCTCAGGAGTAAGTCTTTCCACCGCTTCAAGAAGCTTGTATTCTCTCTCAAACTCGGTGTTCTCAGCCATTTTCTTGGCATTCTCTCTGAGTATGACAGCTCTAGGGTCAGACAAGGTGTAAACAGCGTGACCCATACCATAAACAAGACCAGTGTGGTCAAAAGCTTCCTTGTTGAGTATCTTTGTAAGGAAATCAGCGATCTCGCCCTCGTCCTCCCAGTTCTGAACGTTGTCCTTTATGCACTGGTGCATTGCCGCCACCTTAAGGTTAGCGCCACCATGACGCGGACCTTTCAGTGAACCGATAGCCGCAGAGTATGCAGAATAAGGATCCGTTCCGGAAGATGTAAGCACACGGCAGGCAAAAGTCGAGTTATTTCCTCCGCCATGCTCAGCGTGGAGCATAAGTAACAGATCAAGTATCTTAGCCTCTTCCTCAGTGAACTGTCTGTCCGGACGCAGTGCCGACAAGATCATCTCAGCAGTGGAATGTGTAGGTATCAGAGGGTGCATGAACAAGCTTTCACCGTCATAACAGCGTTTCTTTACCTGATAAGCCGAAACCATGATGTTAGGCAATTTAGAGATTATAGAGATAGCCGTAGCCATTTCATACTCAGGAGAACGGTTCTCAGGGTTATCGTCATAAGAGTAAAGAGCCAGAATTGCTCTCGCCATCTTATTCATGATGTTCTTTGACGGAGCCTTAAGTATCATGTCCTCAAAGAAGTTGTCAGGGAGAGGTCTGTTTTCAGCCATCATTCCCTTGAACGCAGTAAGCTCCTCCCTGTTAGGCAGATCGCCCATAAGAAGAAGATAAACTATCTCCTCATAACCAAAACGGTTCTCCTTCTGAGCGTTGGACACCAGATCATTGATGTTGTATCCACGGAAGATAAGCTGACCTTGAATAGGAGATTTCTCACCCTCGTTTACCACATATCCGTGTACGTTACAGATATTAGTAAGACCAGCCATAACACCTGTACCGTCAGAGTTTCTCAAGCCTCTTTTTACCACATATCTGTCATAAAGCTTAGGGTCAATAGTATTGTTTGCTATAAACTGTTCGCATAAAAGCGACCTTGCTGCATTATTTATCATTGAATAGATCATCTCGCTTTCAAGTATATTATAAATATAAGTTATATTATACACCTTTTTCAGATTTTTGTCAAGTATTAAGATAACCTGTCAAATTAAAACCGCATATCTCCGCCATTTAAAAATTTGCAGTACAAAAATTTGCCCTGTATGAATATTTGCTCCACTGCATGAATATAATATAGTACCCCAAAAAGAAAGGACAAACCATATGAAAGACCTGATACAGATAATGGCAGTATTTGCTGTTATCCTTACAATAATACCGACCATAGTATTTCTTCGCCCAAACGAGTCCGCATCGAAACCTGCATTTTCAGAAAAAGAAAAAATAGCCGTATATTTCACCGAAAGCGGCAAGACCGAAGACTTCTCCCTTGAAGAATATATGATAGGCTCAGTGCTTGCACAAATGCCTGCGGACTTGCCGCTTTCGGTGAAATATACTGCGGACTTTGACGAAGAAGCCCTGAAAGCGCAAGCCGTCCTCGCCCATACCTACATATGCCGCCGACAGCTCTCCGAAGCCCAGTCGCCTACTCCTGCCTTGAAAGGCGCACTCATCAGCGATGACAGCACCCTCTACCAAAGCTTTTTCACCCTCAAAGCCGCCAAAGAATATTACGGCAGCGACTATGAAAAGGCATACAAAAAGGTAAAGTCAGCCGTGCAGTCAGTGGAAAACGAAATACTCACATATGACGGCGAACCGATAATCGTCGCCTTTCACGCTGCTTCAAACGGTCATACCCAATCCGCCAAAAACGCATGGGGAGAAGATATCCCATATCTTCTGTCAGTAGACAGCTCCGCTGACAAAGACCTTGTCGCCACAGAATGTACCCAGACACTCACCGCCAAGGATTTTCAAGACAAGCTTCTTGACCGCTTCCCCCATATTAATTTCACTCCCCTCGCCAATGCTGATAGTTGGCTCAAAACAAAATCAGACGGCATAGGCTATGTAACGAACCTGACCATCTGTGGCTATGATATACAGCCCAACACATTCTGCGATATCCTCGATATCTCCTCGCCATGTTTCGAGTTCACTTTTGCCAACACAAAATTCACTTTCACCTCTCACGGCTTCGGACACCTCGTAGGAATGAGCCAGTACGGTGCAAACGCCATGGCAGAAAAAGGCTCAGACTACAAAGCCATTTTGACCCACTATTTCACAGATACAAAGCTGCAAAAATCTACTGAGCTGGCACAACTGCAATAAACACAAGGTCGCTGTCGCCGTCATTGATAAAGCTATGCTCATGACCCTCAGGACAGTAATGGAAATCTCCTGCCGACAGTCTTTCCTCACCGCCGTCATAAAGCATTTTGCCACTGCCCTCAAGAACATATATCATCTCGCAGTTGCCCTCATGTCTGTGCAGACCGATAGAAGCCCCCGGCACGAGCCTGCCTTTCATCATCTTGTTCTTTCCGTCAGAATAAACCCTGCTTGCAAAGCTTTTCTCGCCGCCCTTGAAATTCGGTGCAAGGCTCTCTTTAATATCATCAAAAACTATACGCATAAAAAACACCTCCGCAGTTTATAAATCAATTATACCACTACCTCGATAAAAAAGCAATAAAAAAAGACCCGTCCCGAAAGACAGGTCTTTAATTATTCTAAGTAAGAATTATCTGAATTACAGATTACTTTCTCTTCTTAGTAGCAACTACAGCAGCAAGAGCAGCAGCGCCTGTGCTTGGGTTTGTGTTAGATGCGTTGTTAGCAGCCTTAGAAGATGTAGCAGCAGAGTTAGTCTTAGAATCTGTAGAATCTACGAGAATAACCTTTGACTCGTCAGAATCTGTTGAATCTGTTGACTCTGTTGAATCAGCTGTTGACTCAGAAGAAGCTGGAGCTTCAGATTCGCTAACGACAACAGAGCTTCCGTCCTGTTCCTTGTCAGACTCTACAACAAGGAGAGGATTGCCGTCCTTGTCAAGAAGTGTGAAAGAATTGAATGTGAAGTCCTCTGTAGTCCAGTTCTGAAGCCATACCTGAGCAAATGTATCTGTATCAGCAAATACAGGATCTGTTCCCTTCAGAACAAAATCATAAGAACCATCATCAGCCTTAACGCCTGTTACGTCCTTAGCACCCTCCTGGAATGACCACTCTGTTGAAGCCCAACCAGTTGACTCAGAGTTGTAACCAAGTCCACCGCCTATCCAGTCTCCAGCCTCAATCTTTGCAGCTGAGTCTGCACCAACTGTTACATTAATATCAACACCGCAAACATCTGCAAGCTCAACGTTTGTTCCTGTAAGAACACCTGTCTTTTTAAGATCACCGTTATCGTCCTTCTCATCAATGAGAGAGATAGTACCACCAGTGAGGTCTGCCTTAACAGTAGCTGTTTCATCAGCAAATGCTACGAGTGACATCATTGATGCAGCAAGAGCAGCAGCTGACATACCAGCGAGAATCTTAGAGATTTTCATTTGTTTTTCCTCCATTTTTATTAATAATTTTTTAGATACATATTGAGCGATATCTCCTCAACATACATCTTGCCTTTATTGTAACACACATTTACAAGTATTTCAATAAACGTTTTTCACAAATTAACCACATATCTTTAGCCATTTTTCACAAATATGTATATTATTTTTGCTATATATAGCCAGATATGTTGTCATGGTATGCACAAGTATTTTACACAACATTAATATATTTATATTTATTCAGATTTTGTTGTAATCGTATTCAGCCTTTCACGCTCTCTTTTTGAGAAGATACAGCCGCAGTAATCCTGCCTGTAAAGCCCGTATTCTGCTGAAAGCTGAATGGAACGCTTGTAGCCCTCACGCTTCTTGAAATCCGCAGGAAGTGCCTTTACATCATATATCTCCCCAAGCTCCTCCGATATCTCGTTGAGCTTCTGAGCATTCTTGTATGGTGATATAGACAGCGTTGTGGTGAAATAATCCGCACCAAGTTCCCTGGCAAGCTGAGCCGTCCGTTCAAGCCTCAGCCTGTAACATCGAAAGCATCTCTCCCCGCCCTCAGGAATATCCTCAAAGCCCTTAACAGCCTGAAAAAACTCACGCTCGTCATACCCACGCTCCACGAACGTAACAGGATTTTTCATAGGCATTTGTGCAATAAGCCTTTGAAGCTCTGCCACACGCTTATCGTACTCCTCGCGGGGATAAATGTTCGGATTGTAGTAAAACACAGTTATCTTAAAATACTGCGACAGATATTCAAGCACATAAGAAGAACATGGCGCACAACAGCTATGCAAAAGCAAAGTCGGCACTTCACCCTTTTCCTCGTGTTTTTTTATAATGCCCTCCAGCATTTTCTGATAATTTACTTTCTGCATTCCTGCCGCTCCCTTTTCGCAAAAAAATCGTACCTGACACACTCCCGTAGGGGCTGGCGTCCTCGACAGCCCATTCCCATTGTCCTTGCACCCCTACAGTATCATACTATATTATACAGTATAGCACATTTCCGCAAATTCCGCAACAGGTCAGATCTTCACCTTGAACTTATTTGCACAGTTAGGGCATTTCACAGTATGTTCACCTTTTACCTTTGGAAGCCTTAACGTCTTTTTGCATACACCGCACTTTATATAAACATGGGTCTTTCTGTCAGCGAACTTTCTCTTCCAGAATGAAAATTTCCTGCCAATTCCCCCGAAAGCCCTCTCAAACTTCATGTTCTCCTCGTATCGCTTCTGGCAGTTTCTCGACATCGCCCTCACTACCGCCAGCACCAGCACAGCGTATACCATAAGCTGTAAAATAAGTGACCTTACAAACAAGTTCGCCGCACTAAGCACCACAGCCACACCGCAAATGCCGTAAAAAAGCTTGTCTATACCATATCTGCCCTGAAAAAATCTCGCTACCTTATACATAAATCCGTTCATAAGCTTTTACCTCTTTTCTTTTTTATATTATAAATAGTACACCCGAAATTTAAACTGACTATTAACTTTTATCAAATTTCACCTACCTTTCACAAAACTTTCAGCGTTCACCCTCAAACAGTGAACGGCATATACTGAAGTGTATTCGTAAAAGCGTATACGGACAAGTACAGCATAAAGGAGCAACAAAAATGAAAAAGAGTCTTATAGCCATGACTTCCATAACCTATGCAATGAAAGCAAAAAACTTGCTGAACAGTTTAAAATACTACTGCGAAATACAGCGCACCCCGAAGGACCTTGGCACAGGCTGCGGCTACTCCATAGCCGTCACCGCACCCCCGGAAGAAATAACCGCCATACTTGAAAAAGAGCGCATACCATTCAGAAACGTGATATTCGAGCAAAAGAGGTGAGAAAAATAAACACCCGAAGCATAATAAACTTTGATAACTCCGCCACCACCTACCCCAAGCCCCCTGCCGTAGCAAAAGCCGTCGCTCAGGCAGTAGAACGCTATGGCGGCAACCCGGGCAGAAGCGGTCACAAGCTTTCCATGCGAGTGTCTGAAAAGATATTCACCGTCAGACAGCAGGCGGCAGAAATGTTTGGAGCACAGACCGAGAACGTGGCTTTCACCGCCAACTGTACCCATGCCCTTAACATGGCGATAAAAGGTGTCATGCAGTACGGTGGTCATATGATAATCTCAGACCACGAGCATAACGCAGTAGCAAGACCCGTATATGCCCTTTCAAAAACAAGAGGCGTGAAATATTCTATTGCCCGAACAGGGGAAACAGACAGCGAAACAGTAGAAAACTTCCGCCGCCTTATAACCCCCGAAACTAAGTGTATCTGCTGTACAGTGGCTTCAAACGTCACAGGCAGGCTCATGCCATACCGTGAATTAGCCGCCCTCTGCAAAGCCCACGGCATATGCTTTATAGCCGACGGCGCACAAGCCTGCGGGCTTTTGGAGCTTTCTCTCTCAGACGGCTTCGACTTTCTCTGCACCGCAGGTCACAAAGCCCTCTACGGACCAACAGGCACAGGGCTTCTTATCTCAGACGGCGAGTATTCTCTGTCTACCATAATCGAGGGTGGCACAGGTGCGACCTCCGCCCTGCTTGAACAGACCCCTTTCCTCCCCGAAAAGCTTGAAAGCGGCACAATCAACACAGTGGGCATAATTGGTCTTGGCGAGGGACTAACGTTCGTCCGCCAAAAGACCCCTGCCGTAATAAAAGCCCACGAAGAAAAACTCTGCAAACAGCTCTACGAACAGCTTTCAGACATAGACAAAATAAAGTTCTATGAAGCAGACCAAAAGAAAGTCCCCATACTTTCATTTAACATCGGTGATATCCCTTCCGCTGAGATCGCCTCCTATCTCAGCGAAAAAGGCTTCGCCCTCCGTGGAGGACTTCAGTGTGCCGCCGTCACCCATACCACCCTGGGCACAATAGAGCAAGGCACAGTGCGTTTCTCACCCTCTGCATTCAGTACCCCTCAGCAGGTAACAGCACTTTCACGAACAATAAAAATATTTGCCGCAAATAACTAAGCATAAGTGGCAGGTCTGATGTAAAATATCACGTCCTGCCGCTCATTCTATTGCAAAAAGCACCTTTAGGTGCTATAATAAAGCATGAGCAAACATTTTTTTCACGAAAGAAAGTGGTATTATGTGGTTCGTGTTTGCGCTTCTCTCCGCTGTTTTCGCAGCGCTCACCTCTGTCCTTGCAAAGGTCGGCATTGAAGGAGTAAACTCAAATCTTGCCACCGCACTGCGTACCTGCGTTGTGCTTGCTATGGCATGGCTCATGGTGTTCATCACCCACACACAAAGCGGCATAGGCTCTATAGGCAGAAAAAGCTGGGTATTCCTTATCCTTTCAGGACTTGCAACAGGTGCTTCGTGGCTATGCTATTATAAGGCTATCCAAATGGGCAGCGTTTCAAAGGTCGCCCCCATAGACAAGCTCAGCGTTGTCATCACCCTTATCCTTGCAGTGATATTCCTGCACGAGGACTTCACAGTAAGATCAGCCATAGGTGCGGTGCTTATCACTGCAGGCACAGTATTAATGGTACTATAAGGAGAACGCCATGATAATAAGAACAGTTACCGAGAAGGACGCTCACGAGCTTCTTGAAATATACCGTCCCTACGTTGAAGACACCGCCATAACATTCGAGTATTACGTCCCCTCTGTGGAGGAGTTTTCCGACCGTATCCGACGCATATCCGCAAATTATCCCTACATAGCCGCAACAGAAAACGGCAAAATAGCAGGCTACGCCTATGCAGGCGTTTTCAAAAACAGAGCCGCCTATGATTGGTCGGTTGAAGTCACAGTTTATGTAAAAAAAGGGCTTCACCGCAAAGGCATAGGTGCAAAACTCTACTCCGCCCTTGAAAAGCTCCTTGCGGCACAGCATATAACAAACCTCTATGCCTGCGTCGCCTATCCCGAAAAAGAAGACGAGTATCTCACCTTTGACAGCGTAAAGTTCCATGAAAAAATGGGCTATGCCATAGTGGGCACTTTCCATAGATGTGCCTTCAAGTTCGATAGGTGCTATCATATGGTCTGGCTCGAAAAAATACTCACCCAGACCGATATCACCCCTCTGCACGTTATCCCATTTTCCAAACTCGATAAAGCCTTAATTAACAAATTAGTTCTTGAATAAAGGCAGAAAATATGGTAAAATAATATTATTCTGTCTGTTAAGGAGCGTAAAAATGGATCTTCAGGAATTAAGGAATGAAATAAACGATATAGACAGCCAAATGCAGGAGCTTTTCAATAAGCGTATGCAGATAAGCTTCAAGGTGGCTGAGTATAAGATAGCAAACAATATGCCTGTTTTTCAGAGCAAGCGTGAAAACGAGATACTTGACCATGTAACAGAAAGCTCACCAAAGGGCTTGGAAAGCGCGTCAAGAGTGTTCTTCCAAAACATCATGGATATTTCAAAGTGCCGTCAGTATCAGGAGTTTTTTGCAGACTCAGATAAGATAGAGTACAAAAAGTTGGACTTGACAGGTCATAAAAAAGTAGCTGTACCGGGTACCACAGGCTCATATTCACATATAGCCTGCAAGCAGATATTCAGCGACTTTGAGCCAATGTTCTTTGAAGATTTTGAGGACGTTTTTTCATCAGTTGAAAACGGCTCAGCGGATTTCGGCATACTTCCCATAGCAAATTCCACCGCAGGCTCAGTTGGTCAGACCTACGAGCTTATGAAAAAGCATGACTTCAAGATATGCGCAGCAACTAAGGTAAAGATCTCCCACTGCCTTGCCGTAAAAAAAGGCACACGCTTTGATGATATCAAAATAGTCTATTCCCACGAGCAGGCGCTCAGCCAGTGTTCTGAGTTTCTTTCTCAGAACGGACTTAAAAGCCATAAATACGCAAATACTGCCCTTGCGGCGTGCTACATAAAAGAAAGCAATGAACCGTATGCCGCTATCTGCTCAGAAGCCTGCGCACGGCAGAACGATCTTGAGATACTCAGGCATAATATAGCCAACGCCGCCGAGAATTACACAAAATTTATTCTCATTTCAAAGGAGACTCTCTGCTCGGAGAATGCTGACATCGTGTCAGTGTCCTTGGCACTGCCACATACCTCATCTGCACTTTACAGACTTCTCACCAAATTCTCCGTGGCAGGCCTTAACCTTTCCATGATAGAGAGCCGCCCTATCGCAAACACCGATTTTGACGTTGTTTTCTATCTCGATTTTGAGGGAGCAATAACCTCTCCGGACGTTGCAAAGCTCATGAGCGAGCTTAATTCAGAGCTTTCATATTTCAAATTTTTAGGCAACTACGAGGAAATATAACAGTACGATTTTTAGGACAGGAGGAACAAAAATGCGTATAGGACACGGCTATGACGTCCACAGACTGACCGAGGGCAGAAAGCTCATTCTCGGCGGCGTGGATATACCATATGAAAAAGGACTTTTAGGACATTCCGATGCAGACGTCCTTGCCCATGCCATAATGGATTCCATACTTGGTGCATTGGCACTGGGCGATATCGGCAAGCTTTTCCCCGATAACGACCCCGACTATGAGGGTGCAGACAGTATGAAGCTCATGGAAAAAGTCATAAGCGTTATGGCCGAAAAAGGCTGGAAAATAGGCAATATAGACTCCACTATCTGCGCACAGAAGCCGAAGCTTGCCCCATATATCATCTTCATGCGGGAGCGTATAGCAGAAGCCTGCGGCTGCGATATTTCACAAATATCAGTTAAAGCCACCACTGAAGAAAAACTAGGCTTCACAGGCGAGGAACTAGGCATATCCGCCACAGCGGTCTGCCTGCTTGAAAAAATTTGACACAAAACCAAAAGGACTGCTGTCTTAAACCACAGCAGTCCTTTTTATTGCTATTTTGCCTTATGCGCAACTCCGTCATTGTCAATGTTATATCCGTCAACAGTAGTGTTTATAAGCATCATGCCATAATCATTGAAATAATATCGCTTTCCGCCTATCTTCTTCCAACCTGTCACAACAGTGCCGTTCTTGTTGTTGTAAAACTTCTGTCCACGCCAGCTTACCCAGCCGGACTTTAGATATCCGTCCTCACCGAAGTTGTAATACTTGTCGTCAATGTACACAGGACCTCTCAACGCAACACCATTCTGCAGGAAATATTTCTTTCCTGCAATAGTCGTCCATTCATTCTGCAAAACATGATCGCTGTCAAAATAAAACTCCGTTCCGTCTATTTCTCTCCAGCCTGAAACTGCCTTGCCATCGCCGTCAAAATAATAGGTCTTGTCACCGGCTGTTACCCACTTGTCTTTCTGAGCCCCGTTCTTGTCAATGTAGTAAAGCCCTGAATCATCACTGAACAGCCCCTTTGAAAGCTTGCCGTCATTGTCAAAATGATACAGCTTGTCTTCAATAGTGTGCCAACCTGTAAGTGCAGCCTCGTCCTCACCAATGTAGTAAATTTTTCCCTTTGAAGTAACAAACTCCGACTTAGCCCAAGAGCCGTCCTCTTTCTTGAACTTCCATTCAGCGTCTATCTTAACGATCCCGTCCGCAAGCACGCCCTCATTTGAGAAGGTGTATTTCTTGTCCCCGTCCTCCTCAAATTCGCCAACAGCCGCCGCACCTGTCAGACCAAAATAATATCTCTTTCCGTCAATGGTCTTCCAGCCCGTAGCCTTCTTGCCGGTTTTCTCATCAAAGTAGAAGTAATAGCCGTTTATTTTATGAAATCCAGTGCAAAGAGTGTGATCAGAGTAGAAATAATACTGATAGAACACCGACCCTCCGAACTTTTCATAAACCTTTCTGTCATAAGCATTAAATGTCTTTTCACCGAATTTGTCCGCAAGCTCCTCAAGCTTTTGGGTCTCTTTTTCGTCAGGCTTCTCGTCCTTTTTGTAATCGTCTTTCTCAAACTTCACAAGCTTTGAAACATTGGATTTGAACTCTTTTATTTTCTTTTTCTCATCATCAGTGTACTGATCCGTATTCGTCCAACCTGTTGCCGCCACATGGGTCGTTTTGTCAAAATAGTAAGTATCTTCGTCAATATCCTCCCACAACACCGCCTCTGCCGAAGTAATAAACATTTCCGCCTATCTCGTTCCAACCGGAGAGGAGGCGATTTTTCTTATCAAAGTAATAATACTTGTCCTTGATCTTGGTAAAGCCCTTGCCTGCCGAGCCGTCGCCCTTGAAATAATACTTCTCAGGCGGTTCTTCATACCAGCCCTTAGTCATTTTACCGTCATCAGCAAAATGGTATCTGTTCTTGTCAATTGTTATCCAGCCCTTGACCATTTCACAGCTATCATTGAAATAATAGCTCTCACCGTCTATCTCCGCAAAGCCCTGAGCGCAAGCCCCCGTAGCTTCATCAGAATAATAATACTTCTTTTCAAGCTCCATCCAGCCCTTGTGAACAGCACCGCTCTCAGAAAAATAATACTTTTTTCCGTCAATGTCCTGCCAGCCTGTGGCCATGTGACCATCGTCATCATCAAAATAGTATATCTTGCCCTCTATCTCAACAAAGCCCTTAGCCATCTCACCGTTCTTGAGAAAATAATACTGAACATTGTTTATCTTTGCCCAGCCTGTCACACGCTTGCCGCTCTCGTCATAGTAATAACCGCCGTCGCTGTCAAAACCAGTGTCAGGGAAGCCGTGATCGTCAAAGTAGTATTCACCGCCGTTTATCTCGCAAAGACCCGTCCTGAAAATGCCAGACTCCTCAGAGAAATAGTATTCCTCTCCCTTTATTTTCATTTTTCCACGCTGAACAACGCCGTCCTTGACATAGTAAGTGTCCCCACGATACTTATGCCAGCCGTCAGCCATAGCGTTTCCCTTGTCGTCAAAAAGATAGCAGGTGTTGTCTATTATCTGATAGCCAAGCGCCTTTTCGCCCGTCTCCTTGACAATATAATAAGTCGAGCCGTCATGGGTGTGCCAGCCCGAAGCATAATAAGCGCCGTAGTATAAATATCCGCCAAAGCCTGCTCCCATAACGATAGTGCAAGCTGCAGCCGCAGCGATCATTTTTTTCTTATCGCTTTTCAGCACCTCATTATATCTGTTGCAAAAATCATTGCCCTCATTGCTGTTTATACTCATAAAGATCCTTCCTGAATTTACACAGTTCTAGTTAGTACAATTATATCACAACAAAATAATAATTTCAATACCGCCGCCCCAATTTTCACACCCCTCACACATAAAAAGCTGCACAGTCCAAATAACTGTACAGCTCATAAAACAAATACCCAAGATAAATGGGCTGTCGAGGACTCCAGCCCCTACAATTTCTCATGACCGCAATTTATCTGTAGTGGCGAATAACGTTCGCCCGTCCACCCCCACAACATCTCAGCTACGCCACGACCTCCACGCCACAAGCTTTCTCGCCCTCCCCTTTGTCTATTCTGACAGATAAATTACTCATTTCTTACATCACAATACTTGCGTTCATACAGATAATATGTTATAATATATAATGTATAATTATAAACCTAAAGGAGGCTTATTTATGGATCAGCTTATAAAATTACTGAAAAACAACGCCCGTATCACAAACAGCGAGCTTGCCGTTCTTCTTGATAAAACAGAAGAGCAGGTTGCAGCGGATATCGCCAAGCTTGAAGCAGATGGCGTAATAAAGGGCTATTCCGCGATCGTTGACGAAAGTGCCTATGACCCTAATTCAGTTTTCGCTCTTATAGAACTTAAAGTCACCCCACAGTCACAGTCAGGCTTTGACGAGATAGCAAACCAGATCGCAAGCTATGAGCAGGTGGAGTCCGTCCGCCTTATGTCAGGTGCTTATGATATAATCGTTGCCGTGAACGGTGCAAACATCAGGGACATCTCACAGTTTGTTTCCCAAAGACTTGCAACTATCGACGCTGTCCAGTCCACAGCCACTCACTTCGTGCTAAAGGTCTATAAAGACAACGGCATCATGATAAGCACAGATGATAAAGACGAAAGAGGTTTGATCTCCCCATGATAGATTATAATAAAGTGCTTTGCCCTGCCATAAAGGAAATGAAGCCCTCAGGTATCAGAAAATTTTTCGATATCGCACAGCAGCTAGAGGGCGTTATCTCCCTTGGCGTTGGCGAGCCTGACTTCAAGACCCCGTGGCTCATACGTCAGGAGGCTATCTCTACCCTTGAAAAAGGCAAGACCTGCTATACCGCAAACGCAGGTCTGATCGCTCTCCGTGAAGAGATAGCCAAGTATTTTCAGCGTACTATCCACACAAGCTATGACCCTAATAAGGAAATAATCGTCACTGTTGGCGGCTCTGAAGCTATCGACCTTACCATAAGATGCCTTATCCAACCCGGTGATGAAGTCCTTATAGTCGAGCCGTCCTTTGTCTGTTATCGTCCTATCGTCTCCCTATGCGGCGGCGTTCCAGTGGTCATAGAAACAAAGGAAGAAAACGAGTTCCGACTTACAGCAGACGAGCTTCGTGAAAAAATAACCGACAAAACCAAGCTCCTTGTCCTGCCCTATCCTAATAACCCAACAGGTGCGATAATGCGCCGTGAAGATCTTGAAGCTATCGCAAAGGTGCTTAAAGATACCAATATCATGATAGCCTCAGACGAGATATATTCCGAGCTTACATATTCAGGCAAGCATTGCTCTATCGCAGAAATAGAGGGTATGCGTGAGCGTACTATCGTCATAAACGGCTTTTCCAAAAGCTTTGCAATGACAGGCTGGCGGCTTGGCTTCCTTGGCGGACCAAAAGAGATAGTGTCCCAAATGCTCAAGCTTCATCAGTATGCTATCATGTCCTCCCCTACTGTCAGCCAGTATGCCGCTATCGTTGCCATGCACAGTTGTCAGAAGGATATAGATGCCATGCGTAACGAGTATAATATCCGCCGTCGCTTTGTGGTGGATTCTTTCAATAAGCTTGGTCTTAAATGCTTTGCACCACAAGGCGCATTCTATGTTTTCCCTTGTATCAAAAGCACAGGCATGACAAGCACCGACTTCTGCGAAAAACTTGTGTACACCAAAAAGGTAGCCGTCGTGCCGGGAGATGCTTTCGGCGAGTGCGGAGAGGGCTATGTGCGTGTCTCTTACGCCTATTCCCTTAACCACCTGAGAGAGGCTATCAAACGTATCGGAGAATTTTTAGAGGATATCAAAAATGGTAACGTGCAGTAATTTAAAAATAAAAGCCTACGGAAAAATAAATCTTGCATTGGATATCGTTGGTAAACGTGATGACGGCTACCATATGCTAAATACTGTCATGCAGTCAGTGTCCTGCTTCGACCTCCTGGACTTCACCCTCTCTGAGGGCGAGGGCATAGAGCTTACCTGCAAACTTGACAGCTTTCCAAAGGGCGAGGATAATATCATCACAAAAGCCTACCATGCCTTTGCCGACTTCACCCATATTGACTTCGGCTGTAAAATAACAGTGAATGTGGAGAAAAACCTCCCCTCACAAGCCGGCATGGGCGGAGGAAGTGCAGACGCCGCCGCTACCCTTAGAGCATTGGACTTCATGTTTGATACAAGGCTCACCGATGAACAGCTCTGCTCCATAGGCGTGGCTCTGGGTGCAGACGTGCCTTTCTGTATTACAGGCGGCACAAGGCTCTGTCAGGGCGTTGGCGAAATAATGAGCAACCTGCCCTCACCCGACTGCGCTTTCGTCATAATAAAACCCGACGTGGGTATCTCCACCCCCGAAGCTTTCAAAAAGTATGACAGCATTTCAAACCCAAAACGCTGTAATATGGACGTCCTGCTGAGATATATCGGCGGCGGAAAGCTTTTCGGCATATGCTCAAACCTTTTCAATGTGCTGGAATATGCCGCCGACCGTGAAGAGATAACTCATGCAGTGCAGGAGCTTAAAAACAGCGGAGCTCTCTCCGCACTTATGACAGGAAGCGGCTCAGCCGTTTTTGGAGTTTTCCCCGATATCGCTTCCGCACAAACAGCCGCAGAAAAGCTGTCAGGCTGGAGCTATAAGTGCGTTTGTCAGCCTGTAAAACAGGGCTGGAAATTTGTATATTAATGAGGTGAAATAATTGAGCAGAAATAAATGCAGAATTTGCGGATACCACTTTAAAAGCGATGATGAGATAATTTGTCCTGAGTGCTTCACAGCCCGTGACGAGGATATAAGCTGTAACAGCCTTTCAGATGACCTGCACTCTCATGATCTCCGAGCCGATAACGAGCAGGACGGCTGGTTCGGTCAGTCTGAAAATGACACCTTCAAAGAAGAAAAGAACGATTTCGTTTCCGAGGAACGTAAAGAGGAAGCAAGGGACGAGAATTTCCAAAGCACCTATACCCCACCTAAAAACCCGACCCCTCCCCCGAGCTATTCAAATTCAAGAGCCGAAAAGCTTGCCGCCCTCAATAACTACAGCCAACAGCGTACAAGCTATAACCGCCCAAACAACAGCTCATATAGCTTCAACGCCACGAACATAAACCACTCTAACAAAAAGAATGGCGGCAAAGGCTGTGCCACCGCTGTTGTGGTCATAATAATCCTTATGGCTATCCTCCCAACTATCATAGGCTTTGTCTCATCAAAAATAATTTCAAGCAAATATGACGACTATAACTATGACTACGATTATGACGATACCTATAGTGAAGCCGAAGATGACTACACCGACCATTCCGACCTCTATGTAGCGCAAGACGCTGAGGACGGTACCTACAGCGTTCAGTATCAAGGCTATACCCTCACCGAACGCAAAGTAAGCGACCTGACCGATGAGGAAAGAAACTCCCTTTCAGGCGGTATTATAAGCGGTGACACAGTATGGGAAATAGACCTCGACCTTGATGTTAATATCAGCGATAGCAACAGACAGGTAAAATTCACCTTTGCCTACAACACCGCCTATGACGAAAACGATAATTCGTTTTTCTCAAACAACTTCTTCCCCGGTGAAAGCGACTACGAAGACGATATGACCTATACGATCAAGTTCCTTGTCCCAGCCGATTCAAAGCGCACCACGTTCACAGCCTGCTTCCAGAATGACGATTGGATAACAGATTCATTCCAGTTCAATATCCCCCTTGACGAAAACACAGACTCATCAGGCGACCTATCCTCTGACTCCTACACCAAAATAGGCGGAGTTGACACAGCGGCATGAACGATATCCTTAAAAGCTGTACCCTCTGCCCAAGAGAGTGCAAAGTGAACCGATACGAGCATAAAGGCTTCTGCGGTGAAACTGCCAAAGTAAGGATAGCCCGAGCCGAGCTTCATATGTGGGAAGAACCTTGTATCAGCGGCACAGAAGGCTCAGGAACAGTATTTTTCTCAGGCTGCTGTCTGAAATGCTGTTTCTGCCAAAACTACGAAATATCCGCTGAGGGCAAAGGCTTTGAGCTTACCGAACAAGAACTTGCAGACACTTTTCTGCGGCTTCAATCAATGGGTGCAAACAACATAAACCTCGTCAATCCCACCCATTTCGTTCCGCAAATAATCAAAGCGCTCGACCTCTGTAAAGATAAGCTCACTATCCCCGTGGTCTATAACAGCGGCGGTTATGAAAAGCCCCAAACGCTGGAGCTTCTTCGTGGCTATGTGCAGATATTTTTACCCGACCTTAAATATTTTGATCCTACACTTTCGGATAAATATTCCAAAGCCGCAGACTATTTTGAAAACGCCGCTGCTTCAATACATAAAATGGCGGAGCTTTCAGGCAAGCCAACCTTTGACGAAAAGGGCATAATGCAGAGCGGCACAATAGTCCGCCACCTTGTCCTCCCTACCCACCGTAAAGACTCCATAAAGCTTATGGAGTGGCTAGGCAAAAATTTTGCCAAAAACGAGATAATGATAAGTCTTATGAGCCAGTTCACCCCAGTGTATAAAGCCTTTGACTACAAAGAGCTTTGCCGTAAGACATCAACTTTCGAGTATAACACCGTCATTGACGCCGTGAACAAATACGGTTTTGAGGGTTTTGTCCAAAGCCGCACATCCGCTGCCAAAGATTTTATCCCCAAATTTTATGACGAAAAATACTATTGATATCCATTTTTTTATCGGACTGCCATGCTAACGCAGACAGCCCGATATTTTTGTAATAAAATTGTTATACATTCCCTATTGACATTTTGAACAAAAAAGTTTATAATGTTAATGTAAGTTTGGTAAAACAAACTTGAATGGGGTAACTTATGGGGTAAACATTAGTCACCAACCGTAAAAAAGGGCAGCAAAATTGCCGCCTGCATATAAGTTATCGAAAAGAGGTCATGCAAATGTCAAAGGCTTTCGGTTCAAGATATTCCATTGAAAATTCCGAGGAAGCAAAGGAGTATTTTGAGTTTGTAAAGGACCTGCTTGACAGCGATGTTGTAAACGAAATGAAAAATTTTCGTCATCACTATAGTACGACTTGCTATCAGCATTGCATCAATGTATCCTACTATAACTATCTCGTTTGCAGAAAATTGGGACTAAATTCAAGATCCGCAGCAAGAGCAGGTCTACTTCACGATCTGTTTCTTTATGATTGGCGGGATCGTGAGAAGAAAAAAGGCGAAATGCCTCACGGAATGACCCACCCAAAGGTCGCACTCAACAATGCGAAACAGCATTTTGAGATAGGCAAGCGTGAGGAGGATATGATAGTCAAGCATATGTGGCCGCTGACCCTGAAATTCCCTAAATACGCTGAATCTTACGTTATCGTGTGTATCGACAAATACACCGCAATGTTGGAAATAGGCTCTTATTTGGGTCAGAAAATGAAAGAAAAAGCGAAAGCAATGCGAACAAAACAGCATTAAACCAAAGCGGACAGGCACACACCTGTCCGCTTTCAGTTTGTTGACAAAGCCCTAAATAAATGTACAATTAATCGTACAATTATATAAACACAAAAAGACCGCCCATAAGATAAGGGACGGTCTTTCCCGTTTATCAGGCAAAATAAACGGATATTGGTGTTTAGTGAATGTCGTTGTAAAGTGCAATGTAATCCTTGGCGGACTTTGTCCAACTGAAATTCTGCTTGAGCGCAGTGTTCACAAGCCTGCCCCACTTCATCTTGTCATCATAGTATGCCCTGGCTCTAACAACAGCGTCAAGCATATCATGTGCGTTGTAGGACTTGAAAGTAAAGCCGTTTCCATTCTTGTCGCCTGCATCATGGATACTGTCTCTCAAACCGCCTGTCTCTCTTACGATAGGTATAGTACCATATCTCAGAGCGATCATCTGAGCCAAACCGCAAGGCTCGCTCTGTGACGGCATAAGGAACATATCCGCACCAGCGTATATCTTCTTGGACAGCTCAGGCACAAAACCAATGGTCAGACCCACTCTGTCAGGATAACGATAATGCATTTCACTGAAAAAGTCCTCGTATATCTTCTCGCCCGAACCAAGAATAGCAAACTTGCAACCAAGCCTGATGATGTCCTCAAACACATACTTGATAAGGTCAAGACCCTTGTGTGAAACAAATCTCGTTACGATACCGATAACAGGCTCTTTTCCATGTGCCATGCCAAGCTCGCTGAGTAAAGCGTGCTTGCAAACAGCCTTGCCCGTCTTGTCATTCAAACTATAATTCTTAGCAATAACAGGATCAGTTGCAGGATCATAGATCTTCTGATCTATTCCGTTGAGTATTCCGCAAAGCTTGTATTGCTTGTTCACAAGCTCCCTGTCAAGACCATGTGAATACCATGGATCAAGTATCTCCCAAGCATAGCTCGGTGAAACTGTCGTCACCTTGTCAGCCGTTTCAATAGCAGCCTTCATAAAGTTCACATCACCGTCATATGAAAGCAGATCCGTATGATAAAGCGGAATGCCCATAATATCGTTGATAAGTTCTAAGCCATATTGTCCCTGATACTGAATATTGTGTATGGTAAATACCGTCTTGATATCCTCATAACCCTGCTGATAGCGGTAGAAAATATCATAATAAACAGGAACAAGTGCCGTCTGCCAGTCATTGGCGTTTATAACATTTGGCTTAAAGTCGATGTATCTCAGCAGTTCGAGAACTGCCCTTGAGAAGAATATAAATCTCTCAGCGTCATCATAAAAGCCATACAAGCCGTTTCTCTGGAAGTAATACTCATTATCCAAAAGATAATAAGTCACTCCGTTCACAACGCCTGTAAAAACGCCGCAGTATTGATTTCTCCATGCCACCGGCACAGTGAAATTCGTAACATATGTCAGCTTGTCCTTAAGCTCCTGCCTGATAGAGCTGTAATAAGGTATCACGACTCTGCAATCGTGACCCTCGGCATTGATAGCCGCAGGCAGTGAGCCTGCAACATCAGCCAATCCACCTGAAGCAATAAAAGGCAAAGCCTCACTTGCAGTATAAAGTATGTTCATATCCGAACCCTCTTTCCTAAGTCATTGCGACCTTTTTATACAGAAGCTCCCTTTCCTACATACATAGGATACTGTGGCGAGCTTGTAAGGATATGGTTTTCACAGATAGAAACGTTCTTGTCTGTGATAAGATAGTTAAGCTCAGCATTGTCACCAACAACAGTGCCCTGCATAAGGATACAGTTCTTGACCTTTGCACCCTTGCCTACCTTAACGCCTCTGAACAGTACAGAGTTCTCTACCTCGCCCTCTATGATACAGCCGTCAGCAATAAGAGAATTTGATACCTTGCTGTCCAGATCGTACTTAACAGGAGCGTTGTCGCTTACCTTTGTGTAGATAGAACGCTTTGGAACGAACAGCTTGCGTGCATTCTCAGGTTCAAGCAGAGCCATGTTTGACTTAAAGTAGCTTTCAGGGCTGTTGAGCTTGCTGAAATAGTTATCGTACTCGTAGATCTTTATCTTAAGCTCTCTGCACTTCTCCTGAAGAATATTTCTCTCAAAGCTTACATTTCCTCTGGCCATTGCGTCATTAACAGTTTCAATAAGGAAATCCATTGACATAACGAACACATTAAGGCTCGTTGTGCAAGTGCCGCTGATGTCAGGATTGATAAGAACAGAGGTTACGTTCTTGTCAGCGTCAACGTTGAATACAGTTGAAGTCTTTATATCATCAGAGCTGTAAACGCCAGTGTGTGCAACAGCAGTAATATCAGCACCGCTCTCGATGTGAGCCGCAACGATAGGCTTGTAGTCAATGTTTGTAACAACGTCGCAGTCTGAAAGGATAACATATTTAGCTCTTGAGTGCTTGATAAAGCTCATCGCACCATAAAGAGCCTCTATCCTGCCTCTGTAAAGAGTGCTTTCAACGTTGCCGAATGGAGGCAGAATGTAAAGTCCGCCCTTTTTCCTAGCCAGATCCCACTCTCTTGCAGAGCCGAGGTGATCCAGAAGTGACTGATAGTTAGATTTTGTTATAACACCGACCTCGCTTATGCCGCTGTTTACCATGTTAGACAGTGGGAAGTCGATAAGACGGTATCTTCCGCCGAACATTACAGAACCCATAGTTCTGTTCTTTGTCATGTCGCCAAGAGTCGTGTCGTGCATATTAGCGAAAACAAGACCCAGTACGTTACCCATATTTACATCCATGTTTACTCGGTCCTTTCTTAGATATTCTCGTAAATTATTGCCTTTGGTGCAACAACACTGCCGTCAGAAACGGTCAGATTATTGCCCACTACAGCAACGCCCCATGAGTCCTTGTCCTCGATAGTTTCAGGTCTTGCACCGATCTGAGCGTTCTCACCGATAACAGTGTTCTCGCCAACGATAGCATACTCGACCTTTGCACCCTTCTTGACAACTGCGCCAGGCATAAGGATAGAATCCAGTATCTCAGCGCCCTCCTCAACAGTAACGCCGTCAGAGATCATTGAGAACTCTACAGAGCCGTCGATAACGCAGCCCTCTGTTACCATAGAGTTCTGTACCTGAGCGTTCTTGCCTATGCTCTGAGGTGGCATAACAGGGTTTCTTGAGTATATCTTCCAGCTTGTATCATAAAGATCGATAGGAATGTTAGGATTGATAAGGTCCATATTTGCTTCCCAAAGAGAGTCGATAGTTCCAACGTCCTTCCAGTAGCCGTCAAAACGATAAGCCACAAGCTTCTCGCCTGCTTCTCTCATGTCAGGGATAATGTTCTTGCCGAAGTCCTTTGAAGCTTCCTTGTCGTTCTCATTAGCGATAAGATAAGCTTTCAGCTTCTTCCAAGTGAATATGTAAATACCCATTGAAGCAAGAGTTGAACGAGGGTTCTTTGGCTTCTCCTCGAAGTCTATGATGTTGTCGTCCTCGTCGGTTATCATGATGCCGAAACGTGAAGCCTCTTCCTTTGGAACGTCCAGAACAGCGATAGTAGCGTCAGCGTTCTTAGCTTTGTGATATTCAAGCATCTTGTTGTAATCCATTTTATAGATATGGTCGCCTGAAAGAACAACAACATACTCAGGGTCATATCTGTCTACAAAAGCGATATTCTGATAAATAGCGTTTGCAGTACCCGAATACCAGTCAGCGCCTGAAGCTGTCTGATAAGGAGGAAGCACATGAACGCCTCCATGTATTCTGTCAAGATCCCAAGGCTGACCGTTTCCAATGTACTCATTGAGTACCAATGGCTGATACTGTGTCAGCACGCCCACTGTGTCGATACCTGAATTGATACAGTTCGAGAGAGGGAAATCAATGATACGATACTTAGCACCGAAAGGTACTGCCGGTTTTGCAACGCTCTGTGTCAGGGCATACAATCTGCTTCCCTGACCGCCTGCCAGCAGCATTGCAACACATTCTTTTTTGTTGAACATAATTAATTCACCCACCAATTTTTATTAAGTCTATATTACTCAGCATTTTTAGCTGTGGACTTCTTAGTTGTTTTCGCCTTAGCGGCTTTTTTGACAGCAGTTTTCTTAGCCGCCGTCTTTGTCTTTTTCTTATTCTCTGCCTTTTTCTCAGGCACAGGTCTTTCCTCTTTCTTCACCGTGAAATACATACAAGAGAACGCAGGAATGTCGATGCAGACTGACTGGTCAAAGCCGTGCATCTTAACATCTACCGCCTTGACAGTACCGTTCGTGCAAGGGGATCCGTCAACAGAAAACGAGTTGAACACCTCTGTATAGCTGCCCCAGTAAGGAACGCCAAAGCAGTATGACTTTCTTTCCACAGGAACGAAGTTGCACACAACGATGACCTCTCTGCCGTTTTTGTCAAAACGTCTGAAGATGATGATACTCTGCTTGAAATCGTCATTTGATATCCAGCTAAAGCCCTCCCAAGAGAAATCTCTCTCCCAGAACTGAGGGTGGTCAAGATAGAAATGATTGAGGTTCTTGGAGTAGTTCAGATAATTGCGGTGGTTCTCATATTCGTCCACCATGAACCATTCCAGACCATTCTCGTAATCCCACTCTCTGAACTGAGCAAAATCAGCACCCATGAACAGAAGCTTCTTACCTGGGTGAGCCATCATATAAGCCATGAACAGCTTGCACTGCTTGAACTTATTGTCGATATCTCCGCCATACATTTTATTAATCAGTGACGCTTTACCATGCACCACCTCGTCATGAGAGATAGGCAAAATAAAGTTTTCAGAGAAAGCATAGAAGAATGAGAACGTGAGCATATCATGATGAAAAGCTCTGTCAATAGGGTCAAGAGCCATATATTTGAGCATATCGTTCATCCAGCCCATGTTCCACTTGAAGTTGAAGCCAAGACCGCCGTCGCTCGCAGGCTTTGTTACCATAGGCCATGAAGTTGACTCTTCGGCTATCATAAGGGTATTAGGGTTTCTTCCGAACACAGCGGTATTGAGATCCTTGAAGAACTGAACAGCTTCAAGATTTTCCTTTCCGCCGAACTTGTTAGGCGTCCACTCTCCGTCACGTCTGTCATAGTCAAGATAAAGCATAGACGCAACAGCGTCAACTCTCAGACCGTCAACGTGATATTTTTCTATCCAGTAAAGAGCGTTCGAGATAAGGAATGACTTTACCTCGCCCTTTGAATAATCGAAAACTCTCGTTCCCCAAGTGAGGTGATCTGCCTTTTTCGGGTCAGAGTATTCATATGACGGACCTCCGTCAAACTCGAACAGTCCTGCCTCATCTCTTGGAAAATGCGCAGGCACCCAATCAAGGATAACGCCTATTCCTGCCAAATGGAAAAGGTCTATCATTTTCATGAAGTCATAAGGCGTTCCGAAACGTGAAGTCGGCGCAAAATAGCCGATACCCTGATAGCCCCAAGAGCCGTCAAAAGGATATTCCGCCAGCGGCATAAGCTCGATATGAGTATAGCCCATTTCCTTTATATAAGGGATTATAGTATCTGCAAATCTAACATATGAGAAATATTTTCCGTCAGGACAAGCCTTCCATGAATTGAGATGTACCTCATAGATATTCATAGGACAATTGTAGATATCCTTAGACTTCTTCTCGGTCATCCACTTTTTATCGCTCCAAAGATAATCGTCTATATCGAAAACCTTTGAGCCGGTGTTCGGAGCGACCTCCATGTGTGTGCCGTACGGATCAGCCTTATAATGGGTCTTGCCGTCACAGCCGTGGATACAGTATTTATATGTATCATAAGTCTTAAGCCCTGTAACAAAAGCCTCCCACACCTCTGAGTCGTCTATCTTCTCCATTGGAGTGGCATTTTCGTCCCAGTCATTGAAATCTCCCACAACAGAAATGCCCTCAGCGTGTGCTGCCCAGACTCTGAAATAATATCCTTCTATGCCGTCTTTCTCTCCCTTATGGCAGCCAAGAAACTTATATGTTTCGCAGTTTGTGCCATTGTGGAAAAGATAGAGCGGCAGTTCATAATCCTTTGGAATAATATCTATCATAATTCAGCCTCCCTTATCTTTTTGTGAAAACCGCTGAATAATTTCGGTGTTTCATATTTATATTTTAATCTTTTTTGAACAAATTTGCAATAGTTTTAGTAGTTATTCTCGTATTCGCACATATTTCAACAGACGATTTTATATATTTTGCACAATAGATTTTATATAATAACATAGGAAAAGTAAAGTCAAAGTATACAAAAGTAAAAAAATGCAGGCAAAAGTCGGCAAAGTCATTTACATTCATTTTTCATTCTCGTCACGAAGGAAAATTTTTGCGGCAATAATAGTTATATCGTCAGGCCTGCCTCCTGTTCGCTGAGCAAGCGCCTTTGCGCCAAGCGCCGTGACTATCTCCTGAGCGTTCATTCCGTTACAGCGGAGTATCTCTCGTGCTGTAGCGTCCTCGACACCGTCTGAGGTCATAAGCAGAACGTCCCCGTCAAAGAGCTTAAGCTCGCTCACATCAGGAGTACACTCCGCAAGTATCCCAGCAGGAAAAGCCTGTCCGCCGATAGCTTTAAGACCGCCGTCACGGAAAAGAAAGCTTTGTGCCGCACCCGATTTCAGAAACTGCACCGTTCCGCCGTTAAGCTCCAGCCGCATTATATCAAGGGTCGCAAAAGATTCCTCCCAGCCCTTAACTCTGAGCATGGAATTTATAAGCCTATGGGCTGTCTGCATAGACATTCCCGATCGTATGAGCCTTGTAACAAGACTTACGGAAAACAATGAATCCAGTCTTGCTCTTTTTCCTGTTCCCATGCCGTCTGAAAGGACGATATACTTTTCGTTGACGCTTGAATCGAAGACTTCAAAGCTGTCCCCCGAATATTCTCCGCTTGACGAAGCTGAAAAGCTTTTTATATCAACTGTGAATTTCGGTATTTCCGCAAAGGACATTCTGGTTATATTATCCACCTTGACTATCACAGGCATATCAAGGTCATAATCTATCATTTCTGAAAGCGTTGCTGTGAGCCTTACAAGATCACCCCTGAACTGCGCAGTTATAAAAACGTCCACACGCTGACAAAGGTTTTCGTCTATGTAAACGCAGGCTTTCACATTTGGATAGCCAAGGTTTGAGAAATGCTCCCTTACTCTTGCTGAAAGCTGAGGATCAACGCTTCTCACCTGACCTGCTCTGAAAGAAAGGTCGGATAAGATATCCTCCATGGAGGAAAGCTGTTCGCTTAAAAACTCACGCATTTCACGAACTCTCATGCTGTCGGCACGTTCTGCCACAAAGTCGGTATACAACTCATTGAAGCTTTTGCAAAGAAGCGACTTTCTCACACAGCCACCCAAATGCTTTTCAACGTCGTCAAGGCTGAGGTTATTATATGTACAAACTATGCTTTCAAGCTTTGAAAAGCTGTCATCAAGCTGTACACAACGCTTACTGCACACTGAGTACATATCGCAGTCGGTACAAACAACAGATCGTACACGCTTTGACAGTGTAGCTTCCTTTGAGCGTTTATCTATCGCCGCAGTGACCATTGTAAGCTGACCTCTGATACCGCCCAGAGTTCTCGAAGCCATATTGAGCTTTGAAGAAGTGGTCTGCCCTACAAGGTCAACGGAATTTTTCACTCCAACCACTTTTTTTGCCACCCTTTTTATCACAGGAACAGGCAGGGCGATAAAAAGCACAGAGCCTATAAGCAAATCAGCAAACATTGAAAATGTATCACCGTTCACGCCCATTGCCACAAGGCTCACAAGTGAAACTGCAAGGAAAACAAGCACTATCACAAGAGAGCCGAATTGCAGAAAAGCTCCGCAGATAAGTCCTGACGTGGCAAGCAAAAGTGTATTTCTTGCAAGTGACGGAGTACAAAGGAGTACGCCGCAGGTGGTCAATGCACCAACAACTGCACCGCCTATATTTCTATACTTTCGCACTGCCATAAGCATAAACAAAGTGCCTGCTATCCTACCAAGATTCACCACATGGAGCGGTGCGGCAGTAATGGTCGAGATAAACATAATATAAAGTATAGCTGTGAAAACTCCGTTTATTCCTGTGAGGTCAAAAACACCGCTTCGGTTTCTTTGACGTTTTACGGTCAGTGCAATAAAAACAACACAGCCACACATGAGCGAGCTTATCATTCGCAGTGAAGCCGTATATGTATCCGACGGCATTGCCACCGACATTACACAGCTGAAAAGAAGCATTGCTCCTGTTGTGAGGAGTGACACAAAAACGGGGTCGTCCTTATGGTCAGCAGAGGGCATCACAAGCCTTACCGCCCCTATAACAAGTATCGCACAAAGCTGAACGATGCCCTCTGAGAATGTTCCGCTTACAAAATATGCAAGTGCAGAGCCTAAAAAAGCAGGTATCACATTAGTTCCCGAAAGCACTGCCACCGCCACGTTCATTGACGAGGGGAAGCCTAAGATCTTTCCGAAGCTTGCCGCAAACGCTGCTGCCGCCGATAAAACGGCCATAAGTACATTCGTTTTGCCTGAGGTATGAAATTTTGCCGTATGCCGTATTTTTTCCATTGCTTATCACGTCCTATGTTTCCAAAATGTAATAATTACATTTTAGCAGGACTATCAAGCGAAAGGTGTCGCAATATGGGCTTGAAATTGAAATACTGACCAAATTTACGGACAGATCTCAAAGCCACTCCCATACATCTTTTGAAAAAAACACAACCAATGTTTGCGTAATAATTTTTAATTTGAGATATCCGAAGAACGGGACGTCTTGCAGAAACTGTGCGACTCCCCTACAATCAGATAAGTTTTCTAAGGGCTTCGGAAAAGGTTATGAATTGTTCCATGGAAAGAGCTTCAGGACGGACGGAGGCAGGCAGGCCGCTTTGCTCTATCGCCTGATTTACTATAGATTTATCTATGCCCATTGATGATGATACGGAATTTGAGAGGGTCTTCCTTCGCTGTGAAAATGCACCCCTAGCGACTTTAAAAAAGAACTTTTCGTCCGTCACGCCCTCGGGGGTCTTATCACGGATATCAAACCTCACCACGCAGCTATCAACATTCGGCGAGGGCATGAAGCTTCCTCGGGAAACATTGAAAAGCAGTTTCGGTACAGAAAAATAATTTATTGCTACTGTGACTGCTCCCATATCTCTTGTACCCATAGGGGCACAAAGACGAGTGCCTGCTTCTTTCTGCACCATGACAGTAACAGACTTTATGGGCAGACGTTCTTCAAGGAGCATCATCAATATGGGCGAGGTTATATAGTAAGGCAGATTTGCACAAACGGCAACGTCCATGCCCTGAAACTCCTCGGCAATAAGCTTATGGAGGTCAGTTTCCATGACGTCGGCATTTATTATCTTCACATTGTCATATTCTGCAAGAGTTTCTGCAAGGACCGGCATAAGCCTGTCGTCAATTTCGATAGCCACCACCTTGTCGGCACGCTTGGCAAGCTCGTTTGTGAGAACGCCTATGCCTGTGCCTATCTCGATTATGCCGAAGCCTTTTTTTGCATTGCCCATTTCGGCTATCTTGGGGCAAACGGAGGGATTCACTAAGAAATTCTGACCGAGAGCCTTGGAGAAAGTGAAATTGTGTCTTGCGAGAACATCTTTTATCACACTTATATTAGAAAGATTATCCATTTATTAATACACCTCAGATTAACTGATAAATCGACAAAAAATTAACAAAATAATTATATCATATTAACAAAAGATTGTCAACTGATTTGGAAAAGAATAATATTCCTATGAAGTAAAAGACAGGTCGTTTTTTATTCAATTTTCAAGCTTCAAACAAGGTGCAGGAAGTGCTTTTCTGTGCGATCAGAACCTCTCATCGTGTTCACCTAACTCACGTTGACAAAATGTTTCCTCATACACTGCTACCTTGCAGGATATTCGATTTGGGATAATATCCTTATACTTATCCCGAAAATCACTGCTTTTGTTGCATAAAAAATGCAACAATTGCAGAAATGTTGTCAAATTAAAAGATAAATCATTTATTTGCACAAATTACGATGTGATAAATTGTGCAGTATCACATATAAGATCGTAAGGGTTTATTATTTTTATTGCCCGGGAAATAATATATGCGGAGGTGATAAAAATGAAAAACAACTCTTTTGCTCACGGGCAGGAATTGCCGCTGGGGCTGTCTATGGCTCTTGCTCAGGTGCCTGCGGCATATGCTTACTTTGCTAAGCTGGATCCGCTTCAAAGACAGCAGATAATCGACTCGGCACACTGTATCCGCTCCAAAGAGGAAATGCGTGGTCTCGTCAACAGCTTGTCAAACGGTCAGATCACTGATACAAGTATTTTCTGAACAAAAAGTTAATGTAGACAAATTTCACAATAAATCAAAGATTAATTGATATAAATTTTATATAAATATGTGTTGAAATTTATCTATAAATATTGTACAATATTATTGTAAGGCTTTGTATGCTGTTATGGAGAAAATCAGTAAAAAAAGCTTTCGCAGACAGTTTTGCTCAGCTTTACTGTCTGGTAATATTGTGCAGTATTTTTTGTATGTATTCAGGAGAGATGTATGACTGAAATGTGCTGTTTTTCATCAATTACATATTCTTTTATGGGTAGGTCTTTAAGTATAATTGCGTCCTGCCTTGATTTTTTGCACTCTAACAATCTAATTATGCACTGACTAAAACTGCAACGCCATTGTTGCAGTTTTTTATTTGTAATTTTTTGTTTTACTTGGAGGTATAAATTTATGAAAAAAGTTGCGGTAATAATGGGTTCTGACAGCGATTTTCCTGTTGTCAGCAAGGCTGTTGCTGAACTTAAAGCTTACGGTGTTCCTTACGAATGTCACGTTATGTCTGCTCACAGAACGCCTGCACTTGCAAGCGATTTTGCTGACAAGGCTAAGGAAAACGGCTTTGGAGTTATAATCTGCGCTGCCGGAATGGCGGCTCATCTTGCGGGAGTTATTGCAGGTCACACAACGCTTCCTGTTATCGGTATCCCTTGCAAGGGTGCTAACTTCGACGGCATGGACGCTCTGCTTGCTACCGTTCAGATGCCTAGCGGTATCCCTGTTGCCACTGTCGCAGTTGACGGCGCTAAGAACGCTGCTATACTTGCTATTCAGATGCTTGCTCTTTCTGACGAGGGTCTGGCTGAGAAGCTTGAAAAGGCTAAGCAGGATATGATCGACGGCGTTGTGGCTAAGGACAAGGCTTTACAGGACAAGCTTGCTGCGCTTTGATTTTTTGATACAGACATATAGCTCGGCTGTATGTTATATTTGATATATCGGGGAAGTTCTGCTGTCGGCGGCCGAACGATGTTCGCCCCTACATATTAAAACGGCAGTGGATATGTTTTCGGTGTATCATATAAATAATGTAAATAAATTTATGGAGGAATAAATCTATGGAAAACATTGTAAAGACAGAACAGCTCTATGAGGGCAAGGCTAAGAAAGTATTCGCTACAAACGACCCTGATCTTGTTATCGTTGATTACAAGGACGACGCTACTGCTTTCAACGGCGAGAAGAAAGGCACTATCGTTGGCAAGGGTGCTATCAATAACAAAATGACAAACTATATGTTCAAGCTTCTTGAAAAAGAGGGTATCCCTACTCATCTTGTTGAGGAGATCTCTGACAGAGAGACTATCGTTAAGAAGGTCGAGATCGTTCCGCTGGAAGTTATCGTAAGAAACGTTGCAGCAGGAAGCTTCTCAAAGAAGCTCGGTATCGAGGAAGGCACAAAGCTCAAGCAGCCTACACTTGAGTTCAGCTACAAGTGCGACGAGCTTGGCGACCCATTCATCAACAAGTATTATGCTCTTGGTCTTGGTCTTGCTACTGAGGAAGAGATCGAGGATATCACAAAGTATGCTTTCAAGGTAAATGAGTTCATGCTTGGCTTCTTCAAGAACATCGGCATTGACCTTATCGACTTCAAGATCGAGTTCGGCAGATTCCACGGAAAGATACTTCTTGCTGACGAGATCTCACCTGATACTTGCCGTTTCTGGGATTCTAAGACACATGAGAAGCTCGACAAGGACAGATTCAGAAGAGACATGGGCGGCGTTGAAGAGGCTTACCATGAGATGATAAAGAGAGTAATGGGAGAATAATATCTATGGGCGGTTTTTTCGGAGCTGTTTCAGCTAATGACTGTATTCAGGACGTTTTCTTCGGGACCGACTATCATTCACACTTAGGCACAAGGCGGGGCGGAATGACTTCATTCTCCCCTGAGCTTGGCTTTCAGAGAAATATTCACAGCATTGAAAACTCACCATTTCGTACTAAATTTGAAAAAGACGTTGACAAAATGAGAGGAAACATCTGTATCGGCTGCATAAGCGACACAGATCCTCAGCCGATAATGGTACGCTCGAAGTTAGGACTTTACGCAGTGTGCTCTATCGGTGTAATACAAAATGCCGCTAAACTGGCTGACGAACTGCTTGAAAAGGGCTGCGCAAACTTTGAAACAATGAGCAGCGGCGCTATCAATTCCGCAGGGCTTATCGGTGCGCTGATCGCACAGAAGGACAGCTTTGTTGACGGCATAAGATACGCACAGGACAAGATAGAAGGCACGATGTCACTTGCAATAATGACAGACAAGTCGATGATCGTTGCCAGAGATAAGGACGGACGGCTTCCTATTATAATAGGACAGCGTTCTGACGGATATTGCTTTTCTTTTGAATCATTTGCATATCAGAAGCTTGGATACTCCACCTGTCACGAACTAAAGGCGGGAGAGATAACTGAGATAACCAAGGACGGCTACAATATCCTCAGCGAAGGTACAGACAAGAAAAAGATCTGCACTTTCCTTTGGACTTATTACGGCTACCCTACCGCTTGCTATGAGGGCGTGAACGTGGAGCTTATGCGAACACGCAACGGCGAGATAATGGCGGAGAACGATATGAAAAACGGCAGGCTCCCTGACGTTGATTTCGTTTGCGGAATACCTGATTCGGGCGTTCCTCACGCTATAGGATATGCAAACAAAAGCGGCATACCTTTTGCAAGACCGTTCATCAAGTACACTCCTACATGGCCTAGAAGCTTTATGCCAACAAGCCAGTCTATGAGAAACAGAGTTGCGAAGATGAAGCTTATACCTGTTCACGAACTTATCGAGGGCAAGAAGCTTCTGTTCGTTGACGACAGTATCGTCAGAGGCACTCAAATGAGAGAGACTGTTGAGTTTCTTTATGAGAACGGTGCAAAGGAAGTCCACATGAGATCAGCCTGTCCTCCTATCATGTATGGCTGCAAGTATCTAAACTTTTCACGCAGCACCTCGGAGCTTGAACTTATCGCAAGACAGATCATTGATGAGAACGAGGGTATCGAGGGAGTTAAATACATTGAAGAATACAGCGATTCAAGCACTGAGCGTGGCAAGCTCCTCAGGGACGAGATATGCAGGAGACTTAAGCTTACCTCTGTTGAATTCCAGTCGCTTGAAGGCACTGTAAAGGCTGTGGGTCTGCCAAGCTGTGAGCTTTGCACCTACTGCTGGAACGGAAGGGAATGATTTAATTGGTAACAGGTATCCATGAAGAATGCGGCGTTTTCGGCATTTATACTAACAAGACAAGCGATGTTGCGGCTCAGACTTATGTATCTCTTTACGCATTACAGCACAGAGGTCAGGAAAGCTGCGGTATCGTTGTAAACGACGACGGCGTGTTCAGCTATCACAAAGACGTGGGTCTTGTCAATCAGGTTTTTGACAAGGAAACTCTCGAACGGCTCGGCAAGGGCAATATTGCTATAGGTCATGTGAGATATTCGACCACAGGCAACTGCAATGCTTCAAACGCTCAGCCGCTTGTTGTTCGTCACATAAAGGGTCCTATGGCTATCGCTCACAACGGAAATCTTACTAACGCAAGAGAACTTAGAGAGCAATATGAAAACAAGGGCATGATATTCCACAGCACAAATGATACTGAGGTCATATCATACGCCATAACCGAGGAACGTCTTAGAGCACCGTCTATACAGGCGGCGCTTGAAAAGGCTATGTACAGGATAAAGGGTGCGTATTCACTGCTCGTTATGTCGCCGACAAAGCTTATTGCGGCGAGAGATCCTGACGGCTTCAGACCCCTTTGCCTCGGAAAGATAGACGACGGCTATGTGGTAGCGTCGGAGACCTGTGCTTTTGACAGCATCGGCGCTGAATACATAAGAGATCTTAAACCAGGTGAAATGATAGTTATTGACAAAAACGGTGTGAACTCTATCACGACTCACTGTGGTAAAAAGGGTACTATATGCGTATTTGAATATGTATATTTTGCCAGACCTGACTCTGTTATCGAGGGGTCGAGCGTTCACATGGCAAGGCTCAGGGCAGGAAAATATCTTTGGAGAGAACACCCTGTTGACGCTGATATCGTCATAGGCGTGCCTGACTCGGGACTTGACGCTGCGCTGGGATTTTCTCAGGAAAGCGGCATACCATACGGCATTGGATTTATCAAGAACAGATACATAGGCAGGACGTTCATTCAGCCTAGCCAGACAGAGAGGACGAACTCCGTCAAGATAAAGCTCAACGCTATTTCAAGCACTGTTAAGGGCAAGAGGGTCGTTATGATAGACGACAGTATCGTCAGAGGAACGACTTCGGGACGTATAGTCAAGCTGCTGAGGGACGCAGGTGCAAAGGAAGTTCACGTTCGTATCTCCTCCCCTGCATTCATTGCACCATGCTATTTCGGAACGGATATAGACAGCAAGGAAAATCTTATCGCCTGCAAGATGACCAATGAAGAAATATGCGAATATATCGGTGCAGACAGCTTGGGATATCTCAGTGTTGAAAGCGTTAAAAAGCTTGCGGGAAATTCAAAGTGTGATTTCTGCGTAGGCTGCTTTACAGAGAAATACCCTATCGAAGTTCCTAAGGATATGCCTAAGGACAAATTTGAATCGAAGATATCGGAAAAGAAGTAAATAACTGAAAGGATATTTTATCATGAATACAAACAGTTTTTCAAACAGCTACAAGGAAGCAGGCGTTGACGTAACGGCAGGCTACAAGGCAGTTGAGCTTATGAAGCAGCACGTTGCAAGAACCATGACGAGCGGTGTTCTCAGCGGCATCGGCGGCTTCGGCGGTCTGTTTGAGCTTGACATGACAGGTATCACAAAGCCTGTTCTCGTTTCAGGCACAGACGGCGTTGGCACAAAGCTCAAGATAGCTTTTCTTATGGACAAGCATGACACAGTTGGTATCGACTGCGTGGCAATGTGCGTGAACGACATTATCTGCTGCGGTGCAAAGCCACAGTTTTTCCTTGACTACATCGCTGTTGGCAAGAACTATCCTGAAAAGATAGCTCAGATAGTTTCTGGCGTAGCAGAGGGCTGTGTACAGTCAGGCTGTGCGCTTATCGGCGGCGAAACGGCTGAGATGCCTGGTTTCTACCCTGTTGACGAATATGACCTTGCAGGCTTCTCTGTTGGCGTTGTTGACAAGGACAAGATACTTGACCCAAGCACTCAGAAGGCCGGGGACGTTATGATAGCTATAAAGTCAAGCGGTGTACACTCAAACGGCTTCTCACTGGTAAGAAAGGTATTCAGCGTTGACGAAAAGACTCTTTCTGTTCACTATGACGAGCTTGGCAAGACACTTGGCGAGACACTTCTCACACCTACAAAGATATATGTAAAGGCTGTTATGAGCCTGCTTGATTCTGTTAAGGTAAAGGCTATATCACACATCACAGGCGGCGGATTCTATGAGAACATTCCACGTTCACTTCCAAGCGGTCTTTCTGTAAAGATAGCAAGAAGCGACGTTCAGGTACTTCCTATTTTCGATGTTATCGCAAAGACAGGAAACATTCCTGAGAGAGATATGTTCAACACATTCAACATGGGCGTTGGTATGACAGTTGTTGTTGACAAGGCTGACGCTGACAAGGCTATCGAAGCTATCAAGGCGGCAGGCGAAGAGGCTTACGTTCTGGGCGAGCTTGTTGACTCTGACATGGGCGTTATCATCTGCTAAGGGTAAAGAGATATGAAGAAGATATGCGTTCTTGTTTCGGGCGGCGGAACAAACCTACAGGCGCTTATTGACGCTGAAAAAAGCGGTATTATAAAAAACGGCAAGATAACCTGCGTTATATCCTCTAAAGAGGGTGCTTACGCTCTGGAGAGGGCGAAAAATGCGGGTATCGGCACTGTTGTTATCCCGAGAAAGGAATATGCTGACAGCAAGAGCTACAGCGAGGCTATACTTGCGGAGCTTAACAGGCAGGGCGCTGACCTTATCGTGCTGGCTGGATTTATGATAATTCTTGACGAGTGCGTTACAAAGGCTTATCCTTACAGGATAATAAACGTTCACCCTGCGCTTATTCCGTCATTCTGCGGCGAGGGTTTTTATGGACTTAAAGTTCATGAAAAGGCTCTTGAATACGGTGTAAAGGTATCGGGTGCGACTATACATTTTGTAAACGAAAAGGCTGATGCCGGAGCTATTATTTTGCAGGGTGCTGTAGATGTTGCAAACGACGAAACGCCTGAAAGCTTACAGAAGAAGATAATGGAAAACGTTGAATGGAAGCTTTTGCCTAAGGCGGTTTCGCTGTTCTGCGAGGACAGGATAAGCATTAAGGACGGCAAGGCTTACGTTGACCTTAAAGACTGAGAAAAATTATGGAGGACAAGATATGAAGACCCTTAATATTTATGACGAGCTTAAAAGCAACTCATATCCGGGCAGAGGAATAGTTATAGGCAAGTCTGCTGACGGAAAGAGTGCGGTAACGGCTTATTTTATCATGGGCAGAAGTGTTAATTCCAGAAACAGAGTTTTCACGGAAACTGAGGACGGCATCAAGACAGAAGCTGCTGACCCTAGCAAGCTTTCTGACCCACACCTTATTATATACTCCCCTGTTCGTGTGCTTGGAAACAAGACTATCGTTACAAACGGCGATCAGACGGACACTATTTACGAGCTTATGGACAAGCAGCAGACTTTTGAGCAATCTCTGAGGACGAGAGAGTATGAGGACGACGCTCCAAACTACACTCCTCGTATTTCAGGTATCATGCACGTTGAGAACGGCGCATATAATTATGCTATGAGCATACTCAAGTCCGCTGACGGCAACCCTGACTGCTGCGAGAGATTTACTTACACATACACCAACCCACTTGACGGCGTGGGTCATTTTATCCACACTTACATGGGTGACGGCAATCCTCTGCCAAGCTTTGAGGGCGAGCCTAAGAAGGTGGAGATACCTAACGATATCGAAGAGTTCACTGGCAAGCTTTGGGAAGCACTCAACGAGGACAACAAGGTATCGCTGTTTGTAAGATACATTGATATCGCAAGCGGCAAGGCTGTTTCTAAGATCGTTAATAAGTACAGCAAGTAATATCTGCGGAGTGAATAGGTTAAATAAACGGAGGTAAAAATTATGGCAAATGAAATGCTTTTGAAATACGGCTGCAACCCTAATCAGAAGCCGTCAAGAGTATTTATGGAGGATGGCAAGGATCTCCCTATCGAGGTACTCAACGGTAAGCCCGGTTACATCAATCTGCTTGACGCATTCAACGGTTGGCAGTTGGTAAGAGAGCTTAAAAAGGCAACAGGTATGTGTGCGGCAACTTCTTTCAAGCACGTTTCACCTGCGGGCGCTGCTATCGGCAAGCCTTTGAGCGAGGTGGAAAAGAAGATATATTTTGTTGACGATCTGGGCGAGCTTACTCCACTTGCAAGCGCTTATGCGAGAGCAAGAGGTGCTGACAGAATGTCATCATACGGCGATTTTATCGCACTTTCTGACGAGTGCGACGCTTGCACTGCAAAGATGATCCAGAGAGAGGTTTCTGACGGTATCATTGCACCTGGCTACACTGACGAGTCTCTTGAGATACTCAAGTCAAAGAGAAAGGGTACATACAACATCATCAAGATAGATGAGAACTATGTTCCTGCACCTATTGAGAGAAAGCAGGTTTTCGGCGTAACTTTTGAGCAGGGTCGAAACGAGCTGAAAATAGACAACGATATGCTCACAAATATCGTGACAGACAACAAGGAGATCCCTGAGGACAAGAAAACTGATCTTGTTATCTCACTTATCACACTTAAATACACACAGTCTAACAGCGTTTGCTATGTAAAGGACGGTCAGGCTATCGGTATCGGTGCAGGTCAGCAGTCAAGAATACACTGCACAAGACTGGCAGGAAACAAGGCTGACATCTGGTGGCTCAGACAGCACCCAAAGGTTCTGGGACTTCAGTTTATTGACAACATCAGACGTCCTGACAGAGATAACGCTATCGACGTTTACATTTCAGACGAGCATGATGATGTACTGGCTGAGGGCGTATGGCAGAACACATTCAAGGTAAAGCCTGAGGTGCTCACTGAGGCTGAAAAGAAGGAATGGCTTGCAAAGAACACAGGCGTTTGCCTTGGTTCTGACGCTTTCTTCCCATTCGGCGACAACATCGAGAGAGCTAAAAAGAGCGGTGTGGCTTACATTGCCGAGCCAGGCGGATCTATCAGGGACGATCATGTTATCATGACTTGCAACAAGTACAACATGGCAATGGCATTCACTGGAATAAGATTATTCCATCACTAATTTCTGCGCATTAATGCAAAACAATAAAGGTCAAGAAGAAAAGGAGAAATTTATTATGAAAAAGTTACTTGCATCACTCATGGCACTGTCAATGGTATTTGCAGTTACAGGCTGCTCAGAGTCAAGCGATTCAAGCAGTGAGTCAAAGGCTGAGGCTAAAACAACTACTACAACTACAGCTGCACCTGCTGTCGAGTCTAAGGCTGACACAACAACTACAACTGCTGCACCTGAGGAGTCAGCTGCTGACACAACAACTTCTGCTGACGACACAACAACCACTGGCGACGAGGCTAAAGGCACATATGAGAATGACGTTTACACAAGCGATCTGTATACTTTCAAGATCGACTCAAAGAAGTGGGCAATGCAGGAGTCCGCTGGTGTTGACGTAATGTTCACATACGCTGACGCAGGCGATGATGCTGAGCTTGAGTCTGCTTCTATCAACGTTATCTCAATGTCAAACGATCTGCTCAATGGTCTTACAGCAAGTGATTATGCTGACCAGATCAAGCAAACATATAATTCCATGGACGGCTACACTGTTACAAACGACAAGGAAGATAAGTTTGCAGGCAAGGACGCTTACATTGTTGACGTAACAGGCGAGATTGGCTCACAGAAGGTACTGCTCAATCAGATAATCACTTCTGACAACGGCAACCTTGTTGTTATCACATATGGTGCAAGCGAGAACGCTTACAGCAAGCTTTCTGACGAGTTCAAGACAGTTCTTGACAGCTTTGAGCTTAAGTAATAATATACGAAGTAAATAAATGACGATACCGCACAGCATAGGTGTGCGGTATTGTTATAATTGGAAAAACACACTGAGGAGGTCTGAAAATGGACATATTAGTTGTTGGCGGAGGCGGACGTGAACACGCTATCGTTATGAAGCTTGCGGAGTCCCCTAAGGTAGGAAAGCTTTACTGCACACCCGGAAACGGTGGCATTTCACGCTATGCAGAATGTTTTGATGTTGCGGCAACGGATATTGAGGGCGTTGTGGCTCTGGCAAAGAAGCTTAAAGTAGACATGGTGGCTGTTGCACCTGACGATCCGCTTGTACTTGGAATGGTAGACGCTTTGCAGGCTGAGGGCTTCAAGACCTTTGGTCCTAAGAAAAATGCGGCTATAATCGAGGGTTCAAAGGTCTTTTCTAAGGATCTTATGAAAAAATACAATATTCCTACAGCCAAATACGAGGTGTTCACAAACAGTGAGGACGCTATAAAATATGTCAAGGAACAGAACACATACCCTGCTGTTATAAAGGCTGACGGACTTGCACTTGGCAAGGGCGTTATTCTGGCGGAGAGTGAGAAAGAGGCTGTGGAGGCTATACACTCCATGATAGATGACAAGCAGTTCGGTGAGAGCAGTTCCACTATCGTTGTGGAGGAATATCTCACAGGTCCTGAGGTTTCTGTGCTTTCATTCACTGACGGCAAGACTGTTGTTCCTATGATCTCTTCAATGGATCACAAGAGAGCGTTGGACGGCGACAAGGGTCTGAACACAGGCGGAATGGGTACTGTTGCACCTAACCCTTACTACACTGAGGACATTGCCAAGGAGTGCATGGAGAAGATCTTCCTGCCGACTATCAATGCAATGAATGCTGAGGGCAGGACTTTTGAGGGCTGTTTGTATTTCGGACTTATGCTCACCCCTAATGGTCCAAAGGTAATTGAATACAACTGCCGTTTCGGCGACCCTGAAACGCAGGTAGTTCTTCCTATGCTGGAGGGCGATCTTTGCGAGATATTTGAGGCTATTTATGAACACAGGCTGGCTGATGTCAAGATCGGCTGGAAGTCGGGTTACTGCACTTGTGTTGTTATGGCCAGCGGAGGATATCCTGTTAAGTACAAAAAGGGTATCGAGATGTTCGGTATGGACGACAAGGGTCAGGTAGACGGAGCGTTTATTTATCACGCAGGCACTAAGTACGAGGACGGCAAATTCTACACAAACGGCGGTCGTGTTCTGGGCGTTACCTGCAATGCTTACACGCTTCAGGGTGCACTGGACAAGTCTTACGAGGCTGTTTCCAAGATAAAGTTCGAGGGAGAGCATTTCAGAAAAGACATTGGTCAGAAAGCACTCAAGGCACTTCCTAAAGATTCTCTTGATCTTGAATACAAGCAGGACATGGAGGACTACATCGAAGAAAACGGTGTTTATCTAAGACAGTAGGATATATAAAACGGGCGGAGAGATTCCGTCCGTTTTTTTGTACAGATAATACGTTTATAAATACAAAGACCCCCTCGGACATTTCTGTCCAAGGGGGTCTTTGCTATGTGTGGGAAGTAAAAATTACTCGTCTGCTTTTTCAATAGCCGCAGTTTCGTAAATATACTTAACTGAGCTTTCAACGCCATCGGCTGCGCCTGAGAATGTTGTTGAATCCTCGGCTGCTGTCTTGAGAGCGTCAAGTCTGTCGATAAGTCCCTTGAGGTCGTTGTTGTAGATGTCAAGGAGCTTGCCGATGCCCTCGTCCTTATACTTAGCCATGCCGTCTTTAAGGGTCTTTGCACCGCTTTCAAGCTTCTTAACACCAGATGAAAGCTGTGAGCTGCCGTCTTTGAGCTGACCGATACCGCTGAACAGCTCTGCACTGCCGCTTGAAAGTGTTGTTGTACCCTGTGCAAGCTCTACAAGTGATGAATAGAGTGTTGCAGTACCGTCTTTTAGCTGCTTGCTGCCGTTGTCAAGCTGACCAAGACCGCTGTCAAGAGTTTTTGCACCGTTTGAAAGCTTTGATACGCCTGAGTTCAGGCTGTCAACGCCCTTATCAAGCTTGCTTGCGCCTGCCTGTGCTGAGCTTACTCCTGCGGAGAGGTTCTTTGTGCCTGCGGAGAGTGTAGCCGCACCATTGTTAAGATCCTTGCTGGACTTAGCAAGTGTGCCGATACCAGTTTTAAGTGCAGAAGCACCCTCGTTTACTGTTTTAAGTCCTGTATTCAAATTATCAACGCCTGCGACAAGACCTTTCTTCTTATCGTTAAGACCATTGTATATCTGAGTTACACCGTCAACGAGCTGTTTGCCCTCGGTTGCCATTGTGCCGACACCTGTTGAAACATCGCCAAGGCCGCTCTGTGCGCCCTGCTGATACTGGATAGAGCCATTTACGGCTGCTATCATATTGCTTATGCTCGTATACTCTGCTGAGCCTTCTTCGTAATTGCCGAGAAGCTGCTCCAGTCCTGCGAGTACCTGCTGGTCGTATGCGATAGACTGTGTAAGTGCGTTATCTACCTTTGTTATGCCATTTGAAAGAAGTTCAACGCTTGCAGGGAGTGACTGCACCTTTTCATAGAGTGTGGAAACGCCTGCATTAAGTGTTGCAACGCCTTTTTTCAGTGCAGTTGAACCGTCATAGGTCTGCTTTGTGCCTGCGGCAAGGTTTTTAGAGCCTGCCTGGAGGTCGCCTACACCTGTAACAAGCTTATTTGTGCCTGCGGCAAGGCTTGCAGCACCGTTATTTACCTGCTGTGCGCCTGAGGATACCTGTGAAAGTCCGCTTGAAAGTGATGATGAGCCGTTCTTCAAGGTTGACATACCACTGTTTACCTGATCAAAACCACCGAGGAGGGCTGTTGAACCACTATGAGCTGTGGAGATACCTCTCATAAGCTCACCTGTTGAAGAATCAAGGGTCTTTGCTCCGTCACGGAGCTTTGTTGCACCGCTGTTAAGTGTCTTTGCACCATCGTCAAGTGACTTAGAGCCTGAATAAAGCTTGTCGATACCTGTGATAAGTGTTCCTGAGGAATCGGACAGCTTCTTGATGCCTGCGTAAAGCTCTGCTGTGCCGTCTACAAGCTCGTCTGTAGCATCAGAAAGCTCATCAAGCTTATCCTGAAGATCGTCAGCATCACCTATATCGCTAAGGTCAAGCTTTGAGAAGATGTCAGATGTTGCGACTGTGAGAGCAGTTGTTGACTCGAAGTCCTTTACGTCTGCTGTGAACTCAACGTACTCCGGTATCTCGATATCTTCGTTATCCTGAAGATCAAGGCTCTTTGTAAGGCCAGGCATTGCAACGCCTATAAGTATCTGTCTGCTTCCGTCTGAAATGAGCTTGCCATTTGTTACTTCAACGTTTGAATAAACGTTAGTATCAAGGATAGCTGTTGTTGCCATAAGGTATGGAACATAGATATCTGTTTTCTTGCCGTTTATCTTGACAGTTTTCTTATCGTTGTTCGTATAGTCATATCTTACTGTAAGCTTACCGCTCTTGCCTGCGAGGTCCTCAGGCTTTATCTCCTTGCCGTCAAGGGTATATGTTACCTTTACATCAACCGGGAGTGCCTTATCGGTATAGCCCTTATAGTAGATATCTCCGCCCTCGGTATCCCATGTGAGCTTATCACCATTGGCTGTAAAGCCCTCGTCTGTTTTAACATTCTCGATATCTGTCAGGTCGGAAACGTCCTCCAGCTTCTTTACGCCCTGTGGGTTTTTCAGCCAGTTGGAAACGACTGTTTTTGTCTTGTTGCCGGAAGCGTCAGTGATAACATAAACTGTTTCTTCCTTAGCCTGCTTTTCTGTATCACTGTCAGACTTATCAGCTTTCTTTGTATCTTTTGTATCTTTTTTATCTGATTCGCTCTTTGTTGTTGAGGCAGTGCTGTCGGCAGCGGAAGAGCTGTCTGACTGAGCTGCTGCATAAAGACCTGTGCAGCCTGCGGAAAGAAGTACGGCAAGTATGCCTGCAAGAACTCTTGAATACTTTTTCATAACTATATCTCCTTTACGAATTAGTTTATTTCAGGAAGCTTATAAAGCTTATTTTCTTTTTTCTTCATGCCCATTGTTGTATTGATTATTACCTTATCGAACAGCATAAGCATTGAAGGAAGTATGCAGATAACAGTTATCATACTGATTATTGCACCTCTTGACATGAGCGTACAAAGCTGTGAGATCATATCTACGCTTGAATATACGCCAACGCCGAATGTTGAAGCGAAGAAGCCAAGTGCGCTGACCATGATAGACTTCATTGAAGTGGTGAGTGCGATAGTGACAGCTTCGTGCTTATCTTTGCCTGCGTTACGCTCGGTCTTATATCTTGTTGTCATAAGGATAGCGTAGTCAACTGTTGCACCAAGCTGGATAGTACCGATTACTACCGACGCTATGAACGGTATGGTGGTATTCGTAAAGCACGGAACACCCATGTTTACTGTGATAGCAAATTCGATAACGGCTACCAGAATGATAGGCAGTGAAACTGAACGTAGTGCAATAAGAATGATGATAAAGATAGCGGCGATAGAAACTATATTTACTACCTTGAAGTCATGGTCTGTTATGTCGATAAGGTCTTTTGTAGCAGCCGCCTCACCGATAAGCATTCCGTCCTTATCGTAGGATTTAAGTATCTTGCTAAGCTCATCTATCTGGGCATTCTCTTCATCAGAAGCTACCTTATATTCAGAACCTATTAGCATAAGCTGCCATTTGTCGCTCTTGAGTATCTTTGTTACTGACTCAGGAACTATCTCACGAGGAATAGACGGACCGATAAGAGTATCCAGTGACATTGAGAAGCTTACACCATCAACCTTGCCCATTTCGTCGAGCATAGAGTTTACTTCCTTTGGCTGCATATCAGCGTCAACCAGGAGCATATGGGTCGTTGCCATGTGGTATTCCTCATCTAGCTTTGAGTTTGCGATAACACTGTTGAGATCCTTTGGAAGAGTATCTGTCAGGTTATAGTAGACATTGGTGTTTATCTGACCATATATGGCAGGGATAAGTACAACTATAAAGAGTACGATAAATGCTGCATGGTGCTTGATAATGAACTTTGAAGGCTTTTCAAGGCTTGGAACAAGGTCTTTGTGCATTGTTTTTTCAAGTGCCTTATCGAAGACAAGTATCATTGACGGGAGAACTGTTATGCAGCAGATAACGCCAATAACAACGCCCTTTGCCATTACGATACCCATGTCCATGCCAAGCTCGTAGCTCATGAAGCAAAGTGCAAGGAAGCCTGCAACTGTTGTTATGGAGCTTGAAACAACTGAGGTGATAGTTTTGCCGATGGCGACTGCCATAGCCTCTTTGTTGTCACCTGGGTGCTTTTCTTTCTCCTCTTTGTAGCTGTGCCAAAGGAAGATCGAGTAGTCTATCGTTACCGCAAGCTGAAGCACGGCCGCAAGAGCTTCGGTGATGAACGATATCTCGCCTTGTATGAAGTTCGTTCCCATGTTATAGATTATCGCCATGCCCACGCTGAGCATAAAGAACAGTGGAATAAGGAACGAATCCATTGTAAGTGCAAGTATGATACTTGTAAGTATTACTGCGATAACAACATACATCGGAGCTTCCTGCATG
>ERZ780229.48-NODE-48-length-43539-cov-2.78516_pt1 | contig 43539 bp, 40 predicted proteins | sample MGYA00510974_ERZ780229 | MGnify/ENA primary metagenome ERZ780229 (study PRJEB29588, sample SAMEA2151034) | human gut metagenome | biome: human gut; feature: human-associated habitat; material: faeces | place: Denmark | collected 2008/2010 ... | reverse complement strand
CCAAATTAAAATATAAATCATTTGTTTGCACAATTTGTTAAGTGAATTTTTGTTGGATATGACAAGTAAATCGTAATTATTATGTAATGGCAGACAAGTTGATGCAGATAGTGATGAAATAAAGGGTAGGTTATGGTGGAGGTAATGAGGCGGAGGTGATAAAAGCATGTGGGTAAACGAAAAATTTACGATTTGATAACACATTGGTAATAGTAGAAGTTTCTGCGTCGAATTGTGCGATTTTTGTTCAAATCGGAGAAAATAGGAAAATCGGCGAGATGTGTAAGCTAAAATGCTTGACAAGGGCTTGCTAATATTATATAATAGTATACTGTATCATAATGGAGTTTTCCACCTATTTCATGCGTTTTTGAGTGCAGAAAATCATGGAAAACACCGCCAAAACCACTGGCGAATACGATTGTTATATAGTATTATATAAATGTATTTTCCAAATAAATTAAGGAGTGATTGAGCCTATGGTGAATGTCAAGGACGTAAAACTTGGTAAGAACACGAGAAAGAGCTTTGCCAAGATCAATGAGGTTCTGGAGATGCCTAACCTTATTGAAGTGCAGAAGAACTCTTATCAGTGGTTCCTCGATGAAGGTCTGAAGGAGGTCTTCAGAGATGTTTCAGCTATTACTGATTATAATGGTACGCTGGAGCTGACTTTTGTTGGATACCATTTTGATGAAGAGGCTAAGTATTCTGTTGCAGAGTGCAAGGCGAGAGATGTAACTTATGCAGTGCCACTGAGAGTTACTGCAAGACTTAACAATACCGAGACCGGCGAGATCAAGGAGCAGGAAATCTTCAAGGAGTCCGAGGTATTTATGGGTGACTTCCCTAAAATGACCGACAGCGGAACTTTTGTTATCAACGGTGCAGAGCGTGTTATCGTTTCTCAGTTGGTGCGTTCACCAGGTGTTTATTACGCTTTTGATAAGGACAAGACCGGTAAGGATCTGTTCAAGACAACTGTTATCCCTAACAGAGGCGCTTGGCTTGAATATGAAATGGATTCTAACGACGTTGTTTATGTCAGAATCGATAAAAACAGAAAGATCCCTCTTACTACTTTCCTGAGATCGCTCGGTATTGGTACTAACGAGGAGATCGAGGAAGTTTTCGGTCCTGATGAAAGACTTACTCAGACTATCATGCAGAAGGATCAGACTGCTAACAGAGAGGAAGCTCTTCTTGAAGTTTACAAGAAGCTTCGTCCGGGCGAGCCTCCTACAGTAGATTCTGCTGTTACTCACCTGAACAACCTGTTCTTTGACGCTAAGAGATATGATCTTTCAAGATTTGGCAGATATAAGTACAACAAGAAGCTTGGCGTTGGTTCAAGACTTTCAGGTCACAGACTTTCAAGACCTGTTGTAAATCCTATGACAGGCGAGGTAATGGCTGAGGCTGGCGATCTTATCAGCTTTGATAAGGCTATGGAGATCGAGACCGCAGGTGTTATGGAGGCTTACGTTGACGTTGAGGTAAAGGAGCATCTTACTTCCGCAACAGGCGAGGCTGTTACAAAGCTTGAAGAGTGCGAAGTTAAGATCATAGGCAACGGCATGGTAGATATCAACGCTTATGTTGATTTTGACTGCACTGAGCTTGGCATCAACGAAAAGGTATCTTTCAAGGCTCTCAAGGAAGTTCTTGAAGATTCTGAGAATGAGGAAGAGCTTAAGGAGAACATCAGACTTAAGGCTGACGACCTCGTTCCAAAGCACATCACTATCGATGATATTATCGCTACGGTTTCTTACTTCCTCAACCTTTGCGAGGGCGTTGGTACTGTTGACGATATCGACCATCTTGGCAACAGAAGAATCCGTTCAGTAGGCGAGCTTCTTCAGAACCAGTTCAGGATCGGTTTCACAAGAATGGAAAGAGTTATCCGTGAGAGAATGAACATTCAGTCACAGGGCACTGAGGTCGTTACTCCTACAGCTCTTATCAATATAAGACCTATCACTGCGGCTATCAGAGAGTTCTTCGGTTCTTCTCCACTGTCACAGTTCATGGATCAGAACAACCCTCTGGCTGAGCTTACTCATAAGAGAAGACTTTCAGCCCTCGGCCCTGGCGGTCTTTCAAGAGATCGTGCCGGATTTGAGGTCCGTGACGTTCACTATACTCACTACGGCAGAATGTGTCCTATCGAGACGCCTGAAGGTCCTAACATCGGACTTATCTCTTATCTTGCTTCTTTCGCAAGGATAAACGAGTACGGCTTTATCGAAGCTCCTTACAGACGTGTTGACAAGGAAACAGGCGTTGTAACTGACGAAGTTGTTTATATGACGGCTGACGTTGAAGATAACTACATGGTCGCTCAGGCAAATGAGCCTCTTACTGAGGATAACAAGTTTGCCAGACCTAAGGTAAACGGCAGATACAGAGATCAGATCCTCGAGATAGAGAGAGAGAAGATCGACTTCATGGACGTTTCACCTAAAATGGTAGTTTCTGTTGCGACTGCTTGTATCCCATTCCTTGAGAACGATGACGCTAACCGTGCGCTCATGGGTTCAAACATGCAGAGACAGGCTGTGCCGCTGCTCAAGACTGAGTCTCCTATCGTTGGTACAGGTATGGAATACAAGGCTTGTCTTGATTCAGGCGTTGCTGTTGTTTCTAAGAACGCAGGTGTTGTTGAGAGCGTTGACGCTGACAAGATCGTTATTCGTGAGGACAGCGGTATGCTCAGAACTTATGAGCTGACTAAGTTCAAGCGTTCAAACGCAGGTACTTGCACAAACCAGAGACCTATCGTCAACAAGGGCGAGAGAATTGAAGCTAATCAGATAATCGGTGACGGACCTGCTACCTCAAACGGCGAGCTTTCACTTGGTAAGAACGCTCTTATCGGCTTCATGACCTGGGAAGGTTACAACTACGAGGACGCCGTTCTTCTGAACGAAAACCTTGTAAAGCAGGATAAGTACACTTCTATCCATATTGAAGAGTATGAGACAGAAGCCAGAGATACAAAGCTCGGACCTGAGGAGATCACAAGAGATATCCCTAACGTTGGTGAGGACGCTCTTAAGGATCTGGACGAGAATGGTATCATCAGAATAGGCGCAGAGGTTCGCTCAGGAGATATACTTGTTGGTAAGGTAACACCTAAGGGTGAAACTGAGCTGACAGCAGAAGAAAGACTGCTCAGAGCTATCTTTGGCGAAAAGGCTAGAGAAGTTAGAGATAATTCTCTTAAGGTACCTCACGGCGAGGCCGGTACTATCATTGATGTTAAGATATTCACAAGAGAGAACTGCGACGAGCTTTCTCCTGGAGTAAATATGCTCGTCAGATGCTACATCGCACAGAAGAGAAAGATCTCTGTGGGCGATAAGATGGCGGGTCGTCACGGTAACAAGGGTGTCGTTTCAAGAATACTCCCACAGGAGGATATGCCATTCCTTGAGGACGGTACTCCGCTTGATATCTGTCTTAACCCATTGGGCGTACCTTCTCGTATGAACATCGGTCAGGTGCTTGAGGTTCATCTTGGTATGGCGGCAAAGGCTCTTGGCTGGAAGATAATGACTCCTGTATTCGACGGTGCTCATGAGGCAGACATCAGAGAATGCTTCAAAATGGCTCAGCAGAATTATCTGGAGCATAAGGACGATGAATTCACTCTCCACACAATGGACGAGGTCATCAACCCTAACGCTCTGAGCATGAGCGAGGACGGCAAGTTCACTGTATATGACGGAAGAACAGGCGAGAAGTTCGATAACAGAGTTACAGTCGGTTATATGTACTACCTGAAGCTCCACCACCTCGTAGACGATAAGATACACGCACGTTCAGTTGGTCCTTATTCACTGGTAACACAACAGCCACTCGGCGGTAAGGCTCAGTTCGGTGGTCAGAGATTCGGAGAAATGGAAGTTTGGGCGCTCGAAGCTTACGGTGCTGCTTACACACTTCAGGAGATCCTTACAGTTAAGTCTGACGATACTGTGGGAAGAGTCAAGACATACGAGGCTATCGTTAAGGGACAGAATGTTCCTAAGCCTGGTGTTCCTGAGGCGTTCAAGGTACTTGTTAAGGAGCTTCAGTCACTTGGTCTGGATCTCAAGGTACTCAACATCAATAACGAGGAAATAGATCTTAAGCAGTCGTTTGACGAGGACGAGGAGCTTGTTCCACAGCCTGCTATCGAAGATCATATCGATTTCGGCGTTGACGAGGGCGATCTCGACGAGGGCTTCATGGCTGAAGACGAGAACGGCACTTCCGAACTGGAGGGCAGCGCAGCTTCCGACGAGTCTGATCTGTTCCTTAATGACGGTGAATAATTTTGCACAGTAACTAAATAAGCTGAGGTCAAAGGGCGGAAGGCTCCGCCCCTGCGACCGTTTCATATAGAAGTCGGCTGCTGCCGTGCTTCAAACTAAACAGGAAGAGGGTACTGCTGTTGGAATTCAATGAGTTTGCATCAATCAAGATCGGTCTTGCTTCGCCTCAGAAGATCCGTGAGTGGTCTTACGGCGTTGTTACCAGACCTGAAACAATAAACTATCGTACTCAGAAGCCGGAAAAGGACGGATTGTTCTGCGAAAAGATATTCGGACCTTCAAAGGACTGGGAGTGTCACTGCGGTAAATATAAGAAAATTCGCTTTAAAGGCAAAGTCTGCGAGCGTTGCGGCGTTGAGGTAACAAGAGCCAAGGTTCGTAGAGAGAGAATGGGTCACATCGAGCTTGCTGCACCTGTTTCTCACATTTGGTATTTCAAGGGAACTCCGTCAAGAATAGGACAGATGCTTGAAATATCACAGAAAAGACTTGAAGAAGTTCTTTACTTCACAAAATACATCGTTATAGATCCAGGTAACACTGAGCTTATCAAGGGTCAGCTCCTTACTGAAAAGGATTATAGCGAAATGCAGGAAAAGTATGACGAGGACGAGTTCAGAGCCGGCATGGGCGCTGAGGCTATCAAGGAGCTTCTTGAAGAGATCGACCTCGAGAAGCTTTCAGAAGAGCTTAAAACTGAGCTTAAGGATCTTCCTGCAGGTCAGAAGCGTATCAAGCTTCTGAAAAGACTGGAGATCGTTGAGGCTTTCAGAACATCAGGCAACAGACCTGAGTGGATGATACTGGAGGCTATACCTGTTATACCACCTGATATCAGACCTATGGTACTGCTGGACGGCGGAAGATACGCAACCAGCGACCTTAATGACCTTTACAGACGTGTTATCAACAGAAATAACCGTCTTAAGAAAATGCTGGAGCTTGAAGCACCTGACATCATCGTTAGAAACGAAAAGAGAATGCTTCAGGAAGCCGTTGACGCACTTATCGACAACGGCAGACACGGCAGACCTGTTACAGGTCCTAACAACAGAGCATACAAGTCACTTTCGGATATGCTCAAAGGTAAGCAGGGACGTTTCAGACAGAACCTTCTTGGTAAGCGTGTTGACTATTCAGGACGTTCTGTTATCGTCGTAGGCCCTGAGCTTAAGATGTATCAGTGCGGTCTGCCAAAGGAAATGGCTCTTGAGCTGTTCAAGCCTTTAGTTATGAAAAGACTTGTTGACACCAATCCTACTATCAACATCAAGTCTGCAAGGAAAAAGGTAGACAGAGCTGAGCCTGAGGTTTGGGACGCACTTGAAAACGTTATTCAGGGTCACCCTGTAATGCTCAACCGTGCGCCTACACTTCACAGACTTGGTATTCAGGCATTCGAGCCTATCCTTGTAGAGGGCAGAGCTATCAAGCTTCACCCACTGGTTTGTACAGCGTTCAACGCTGACTTCGACGGCGACCAGATGGCTGTTCACCTGCCGATCTCAGCAGAGGCTCAGGCTGAGGCAAGATTCCTTATGCTGGCTGCCAACAACCTGTTGAAGCCTTCAGACGGACGTCCTGTTGCAGTTCCTACACAGGATATGATACTTGGTTCTTACTACCTGACACTGAAGAAGGACGGCGAGCCTGGCGAGGGCAAGGTGTTCAGAGATGTGAACGAGGCTCTTATGGCTTACGATCAGCACATCGTTTCACTTCATGCTGCTATCAAGGTAAGAATAACCAAGCAGATAGGCGACAAGCAGGTATCAAAGGTGATAGACGCTACAGTCGGAAGACTTATCTTCAACTCTATCATTCCTCAGAACCTTGGCTTTGTTGACAGAACAAATTCAGAAAAGCAGTTTGATCTTGAGATAAGCTTCCTTGTAAAGAAGAAGCAGCTTTCTGATATCATTGATAAATGTATACAGAAGCACGGTACTACTACTACTTCCGAAGTTCTCGACAACATCAAGAGCCTTGGTTATAAGTATTCTACAAAGTCTGCTATCACAGTTGCAGTATGCGACGCTTCTATCCCTGAGGCTAAGAAGGATATCCTTGCAAAGGCTGACGGACTTGTTGACAAGATAGACAAGCAGTACAAGAGAGGTTATATTTCAAGAGAAGAGAAGTCAAAGAAGTTCATCGAGATCTGGAACAACGCTACAGACGAAGTTACAGAGGCTCTGAAAGCTAACCTTGACCCATATAACCCAATCAACATGATGGCTGACTCAGGTGCCCGTGGTTCTATCAACCAGATCAGACAGCTGGCAGGTATGCGTGGACTTATCGCCAACACATCAGGTTCAACAATCGAGATGCCTATCAGAGCTAACTACCGTGAAGGTCTTAACATTCTGGAATACTTCATTTCTTCCAGAGGTGCGAGAAAGGGACTTGCCGATACAGCTCTGCGTACTGCTGACTCAGGTTACCTTACAAGACGTCTTGTTGACGTTTCTCAGGACGTTATCATTCGTCAGGAGGATTGCGGTACTCACGTTGGTATCGAGATATTCGACATAAAGAACGGAAACGAAATGATTGAGCCTCTCAGCGAGAGACTTGTGGGCAGATACCTTGTTGAGGACCTCAAGGATCCTAAGACAGGCGAGATGATATGCTCAAGAAACAAGCTCATAAACGTTCATGACGCTGAAAGAATAGTTGCTGCACTTGAAGCTGAGGGCAAGGATTCTATCTCTATCAGATCAGTTCTTCAGTGTCAGGCTAAGCATGGCGTTTGCGCTAAGTGCTACGGCGCTAACCTTGCAAACGGCAATATCGTACAGGTCGGTGAGGCTGTCGGCGTAATCTCCGCTCAGTCTATCGGTGAGCCTGGTACACAGCTTACAATGAGAACCTTCCACACAGGTGGTATCGCTTCTGCGGAAGATATCACACAGGGTCTTCCTAGAGTCGAGGAACTGTTTGAGAGCAGACGTCCAAAGGGTGCTGCTATCATCACAAGGATCGACGGCGTAGTTAGGATCGAGGAGGTCAAGAAGACCAAGCAGATCACTGTTACAAGCGAGGACACTGAAAATCCTGAGCAGGAGTCTTATGCTATTCCATACGGCTACAAGATAAGAGTTCGTGAGGGACAGGCTGTTACAGCCGGTGAGCCGCTCACAGAGGGTTCTATCAACCCAGCTGATATCCTTGCAGTTAATGGTCCTAAGGCTGTTCAGAACTACATCATCACCGAAGTTCAGAAGGTTTACCGTCTGCAGGGTGTTGATATCAACGATAAGCACATCGAAGTTATCGTTCGTCAGATGATGAGAAAGGTCAAGATCGACGACTCCGGTTCAAGCTATCTGCTCCCTGGTTCACTTATCGACAGAGGAGAGGTCGCAAGACTCAACGAGGAGATACAGGCTCAGATCGACGCTGGCGACGAGAACGCAAGACTTATCACAACTGTTCCTGTTCTTCAGGGTATCACAAAGGCTTCAAGCTACTCGGATTCATTCCTGTCGGCTGCTTCATTCCAGGAGACAACTAAGGCTCTTACAGACGCAGCTATCAGAGGCAAGACCGATAAGCTCATGGGTCTTAAAGAAAATGTTATTATCGGTAAGCTCATTCCTGCCGGCACCGGTATGGACGTTTACAACAACGTTCAGGTGGTCAAGAATGAGAGTGCGGCTAACCATAACACCGCAGAAACACCGTTGTACTAATGACTTTTATATCAGCCTGCATGGTTCATTCATGCGGGCTGATTTTTTTATTTTGCGTGAAACCTTTTTGCCTGTCACGGCGTTTTAGTATATGAAGGGAAGTGAAAGCATGAAGAATATGACCGAAAGCGAATACCGCCAACTTGTAGAGGAGTATTCGGATATGGTAACAAGGCTTTGCGTGGTGCACACGGGAAATTTTTCCGACGCTGAGGACTGCTATCAGAACGTGTTCTTCAAGCTTTTCAAGCAGATGAAAAAAGGCAGTCTGCCAAATCCGAAAGCGTGGCTCATCAGAGTGGCTCTCAACGAATGCCGGAGTGTTTTGCGGTATCGTTTGAGGAAAAACACAGTCGATCTGAACAGCATAACGTCTTTCTCAAAGGACGGCAGCGACATAGAGATACTTGACCTTATTTTCAGACTTCCCCCGAAATATCGGGATAGTATTTATCTTTATTACTTTGAGGAGCTGTCAGCGCAGGAGATAGCTGAGCTGACAAATATCAAGGAAAACACGATAAAAACACATCTCAAACGTGGAAGAGAACAACTGAAGGATATGATAATGTTGTGAACTATATGAATGTCAATAAAGACATAAAGTATCGGGACGTCGCATTTCTGTGAAACAGAAATTGAGCCGCTCCCCTACAAAAGAGGTAAAAACTATTATGTAGGGGCTGGACTTTCAGCATAACATTGACTAAAGGTATAGTTTGCAATGAGGATATCACAGAAAGGGGCAGCAAATGAAAAAGATAAATGCTTTTTACTGTATAAAAACTCCTTCGGATTGGAAGGAGAGTGTGCTTATGTATGACAAGCCTACAGAGAAAAATAAAACAAAACTTACAGGCTTTCAGCTTGCAGGTGCGGTGCTTGCGGCTTTGCTTCTAGTGGTGGGCGGTGCGCTGACCCTTTATCGCAGCGGTGATGAGCATAAGATCAATGTCGGTATGCAGCAGCCAAGTATAGACAGTTCGGAAAGCCTTGACAGCACTGAGCTTACGGCTGATTTAGAACAGGCACAAAATGCGCTTAAGCAGGTCGTTAAAGACAAAGAGATAACGGCGGGCGGTATGCAGGCTGCGGCTCGGACGGAACGGGATATCTTTTTGTCGATAAGATATATGTTGAGAAATACACCTCTGAAAAGGGCGAATTGATCGACTATGTTACTGTGAATGAATATGAATACCTGAAATACCACTCTTACGCTGCGTTTAAACTTGATTTCAGAGCGAAAGATGTTACCACAGGGAAGTTTGCTTATATGGACGAACTGAAAGTGGGCGAAAAAATCGCAGTCGGCATAAACTGCGATGATCTGAGTAATTGGAACTCGGATGAGATCGCAACAGGTCTTGACGAAACGGTCGGCGGCGACAGCTTTGAAACAGACTTCTATTATTCACTGAGATCATCAATAGCCTATGCTTATGATATCGACAGTTCAAAGGACACAGGCAAGGAAAAGCTTGATAAGCTCATTCTTGGTAGTGTACAGCATATGTACGAAGATATGATACTGCAAGCTGACGACTTCAGCATTGTGCTAAATCCTGTTGAAAAGGACTGGGGATTTAAAATTGATACGTTGGTAAATTCTGTTAAGCATATCAATTATGATGCTGACAATTACGAAAGGGATATTATCTATCCGCTGATAATAACACCAATTCAAAAGGGTAAAGCCATAAACGTTTCCACAGCAGGAGGGTCAAAGGAAGGCATAATTATCAAGGTGGACGGAAGATATTTCAGTATAACTTCCAATTATAAGGATATTGTGGAGCAGGACGATACTAATAATGAATGGTACGGTTCCCAAAGTGCGACGGTAAAGAACAACAGAAATTACTTCTTTGATGAAAATGAATGGCTCGTTGCAATTAAATTTGCAACGGGTGCAAACACCTATTTTAGTGATGATCTGAAACTTTATATCAACGAAGTACAAAACGATATAACCTATTCGGACAAGACTGACGACAGCGATTGTGTTATAACTTATCATAGATTCAGCGAGACAGAGGTCGCGGTGGCGGATAAAGGAGAAATTTTAGATACAGACAGCAAGACGGAATGAGGAATAATTTGCAGGGCAGGGCGTGAAAAGCCGCTGCCCTGTGCTTTTTATAGCTTTTGACAGAAAATTTAACTGAAATTTTCAAAAAGTTAAAAAAGTCAAGAAAAAGTGCTTGACAAGAGACGGAGAATAGTGTATAATATCAAGGTATGCTGATGTATTGTATATCAGCGTATAGTATCAAATCTATGAAAGGAGAGAAAATATGCCAACCTTTAACCAGTTAGTAAGAAAAGGAAGAAATGTCCTTGCAGACAAGTCTACAGCTCCTGCTCTTCAGAAGGGTTTCAACTCAAAGAAGAAGGTAGTTATCGATCAGAGCTGCCCACAGAAGCGTGGCGTTTGCACAGTAGTAAGAACTGCTACACCTAAAAAGCCAAACTCAGCTATGAGAAAGGTTGCCAGAGTTAAGCTCACAAACGGAAACGAAGTTACAGCTTACATCCCTGGTATCGGACACAATCTTCAGGAGCACTCCGTTGTTCTTATCAGAGGTGGACGTGTTAAGGACCTCCCTGGTGTAAGATATCACATCATCAGAGGCACTCTCGACGCTCAGGGCGTTGCTAAGAGAATGCAGGCGAGATCCAAGTATGGCGCTAAGAAGCCAAAGGCAGGAGCAGCCAAGTAATCAAAAACTGAAAAGCTCATTTTAGTAACAAGGTAATAACTCATTGTCGCATATTGCGAAGACCACAGTTTATGTGGAGTGATTAATATATATTAGTTGACTCTACAAGGAACTGACGGGGCTGTAAAACGGCTGTGTGCCGTGGTTACAGAGCGAGTACCTGTGAATTCATTATTTGTGAAGGAGGGAATTAAAGTGCCAAGAAGAGGTAGAGTTACAAAGAGAGACGTGCTTCAGGATCCAGTATACAATTCTAAGCTTGTTACACGTCTTGTAAACAACATCATGCTTGACGGTAAGAAGGGTGTTGCCCAGAAGATCGTTTACGGAGCATTTGAAATTGTCGAAGAAAAGACAGGCAGACCTGCTCTTGAAGTATTCCAGGAGGCTATGGATAACATCATGCCTGAGCTGGAGGTCAAGGCTCGCCGTGTAGGCGGTGCGACTTACCAGGTACCAATGGAGGTTCGTCCTGACAGAAGACAGACACTTGGTCTGAGATGGATAACAAAGTATTCTCGTGAGAGAAACGAGGATACAATGAGAGAGAGACTCGCAGCAGAGATCCTCGACGCTCTTAACGGCGTTGGCGGTTCGTGCAAGAAGCGTGACGAAACTCATAAGATGGCTGAAGCTAACAAGGCTTTCGCTCATTACAGATGGTAAGAGGTATAAAGGAGGATATATATGGCAAGAGAATGTAAATTGCAGGATTACCGTAATATCGGTATCATGGCACACATCGACGCCGGCAAGACTACTACTACAGAGCGTATCCTGTTTTATACCGGTGTAAACTATAAGATCGGTGAAACACACGACGGTGCATCTACAATGGACTGGATGGCACAGGAGAAGGAGAGAGGTATCACAATTACTTCTGCTGCTACTACTTGCTACTGGAAGGGTCACAGACTTAACATTATAGATACTCCGGGCCACGTTGACTTTACAGTTGAGGTTGAGCGTTCACTTCGTGTACTCGACGGTTCTGTAACAGTTCTTTGTGCTAAGGGTGGTGTTGAGCCTCAGACTGAAACAGTTTGGAGACAGGCTGATAACTATCAGGTACCAAGAATGGTATATGTCAACAAGATGGATATCATGGGTGCAAACTTCTACAACGTTTTGAATATGCTCCATGAAAGACTTCATTGTAACGCCGTTCCTATCCAGCTCCCTATCGGTGCTGAGGACGACTTCAAGGGTATCGTCGATCTGCTCGAAATGAAGGCTTATGTATACTATGATGACCTTGGAAAGGATATCCGTCAGGAAGAGATTCCTGAGGACCTTAAGGAAAAGGCTGAACAGTATCACGCTGACCTTATCGAGCATCTTGCAGAAGTTGATGACGATCTCGCTGAGAAGTATTTCGCAGACGAAGAGATCACTATCGACGAGATGAAGAAGGTAATCAGAAAGAGTACTATCGCTAACACAATGGTACCTGTTACCTGCGGAACTTCATACAGAAACAAGGGCGTTCAGAAGCTTCTTGACGCTATTGTAGATTATATGCCTTCACCTATCGACGTACCACACATCAAGGGTACTGACGTAAATACAGGTGAGGAAGTTGAGAGAATTTCAGGCGACGATCAGCCATTCGCTGCTCTCGCATTCAAGATCGCTACAGACCCATTCGTTGGTAAGCTCTGCTACTTCAGAGTTTATTCAGGTGTTCTGACAGCCGGTTCTACAGTTTATAACTCCACTAAGGACAAGGACGAGAGAATCGGAAGAATCGTTCAGATGCACTCTAACGCTAGAAAGGATATCGATACTATCTATGCTGGTGATATCGGTGCCGCTATCGGTCTGAAGAACACAACAACAGGTGACACTCTTTGTGATGAAGAGCATCCTGTACTTCTTGAGTCAATGGAATTCCCTGAGCCTGTTATCCAGCTCGCTATCGAGCCTAAGACTAAGGCAGGTCAGGAAAAGATGGGTATCGCTCTTGCAAAGCTTGCTGAAGAGGACCCAACATTCAGAACTTATACTTCTGAGGAAACAGGTCAGACAATTATCGCCGGAATGGGCGAGCTGCACCTTGAGATCATCGTAGACAGACTTCTCCGTGAGTTCAAGGTAGAGGCTAATGTCGGTGCTCCTCAGGTTTCATATAAGGAAACAATTACTGCTCCTGCAAGCGTTGATTACAAGTACGCTAAGCAGTCAGGTGGTAAGGGTCAGTACGGTCACGTTAAGATCAACGTTGAGCCAAACGAGTCCGGTAAGGGCTATGAGTTCATCAACAAGGTTGTCGGCGGTGCTATTCCTAAGGAATACATTCCTGCAGTTGACGCAGGTATCAGGGGCGCTATGGAGAATGGTGTTCTCGCAGGCTTCCAGGTAGTTGACGTTAAGGTCGAGCTGTACGATGGATCTTATCACGAAGTCGACTCTTCTGAAATGGCATTTAAGATCGCCGGTTCTATGGCGTTCAAGGAGGCTATGAGAAAGGCTTCACCAATCATTCTTGAGCCTATCATGAAGGTTTGCGTTATCGCTCCTGATGATTATCTCGGAACAGTTATAGGCGACCTCAACTCCCGTCGTGGACAGATCCTCGGTCAGGAGCAGAGAACTGGTGCTGTTCAGGTAGACGCTCTCGTTCCACTGTCTGAAATGTTTGGTTACTCAAATGACCTGCGTTCTAAGACACAGGGCCGTGGACAGTACACAATGGAGCCTGACAGCTACATTCAGGTACCAAAGTCTATCTCTGAGAAGATCATGGCTTCAAGAAACAAGGACTAATAAATTTGCGGAAAATTTTCTGCTTTTTCTATTGCAAATTTGCATTTTGTTTGATATAATTATACTACGGTATGTTAAATCGGAAACTATTAAATTTTAAGGAGGAAAATTCCTATGGCAAAGGCACATTTCGAAAGAACCAAACCACACGTTAACATTGGTACAATCGGTCACGTTGACCACGGTAAGACAACTCTTACTGCTGCTATCACAAAGACTCTTGCTCTTGAAGGTCTTGCTGAGAAGAAGGATTACAACAACATCGACTCAGCTCCAGAGGAGAGAGAGAGAGGAATTACAATCAACACAGCTCACGTTGAGTATGAGACAAAGAACCGTCACTATGCTCACGTTGACTGCCCAGGCCACGCTGACTATGTAAAGAACATGATCACTGGTGCTGCTCAGATGGACGGCGCTATCCTCGTAGTTGCTGCTTCTGATGGTCCTATGGCTCAGACAAGAGAGCACCTTCTCCTTGCTAGACAGGTAGGCGTTCCAGCTATCGTTGTTTTCATGAACAAGGCTGACCAGGTTGACGATGAAGAGCTTCTCGACCTCGTTGAGATGGATATCAGAGAGCTCCTCGACAAGTACGATTTCCCTGGCGACGAGACTCCAATCATCAAGGGTTCAGCTCTTGCAGCTCTTGAAGCTCCAGACGATCTTTCAGATCCAGCTTACAAGCCAATCCTTGACCTTATGGACGCTGTTGACACATTTATCCCAACACCAGACAGAAAGTCTGATCTCCCATTCCTGATGCCTGTTGAGGACGTATTCACAATCACAGGCCGTGGTACAGTTGCTACTGGTAGAGTTGAAAGAGGTCAGCTCAAGACTGGTGACGAAGTTGAGATCCTCGGACTTTCAACTGAGAGACCAAAGACTGTTGTAACAGGTATCGAGATGTTTAGAAAGATCCTTGACTACGCTGAGGCAGGCGACAACATCGGTGCACTTCTCCGTGGTATCCAGAGATCTGACATTCAGAGAGGCCAGGTTCTTTGTAAGCCAGGTTCCATTCACCCATACACAAAGTTCTCAGGTCAGGTTTACGTTCTGAAGAAGGAAGAGGGCGGCCGTCATACTCCATTCTTCAACAACTACAGACCACAGTTCTATTTCAGAACAACAGACGTTACTGGCGTTATCACACTTCCTGCTGACAAGGAAATGTGCATGCCTGGCGATAACGTAGAGATGGATGTTGAGCTTATCACTCCAATCGCTATCGAAGAGGGACTTCGTTTCGCTATCCGTGAGGGTGGTAGAACAGTAGGTTCTGGCGTCGTTACAGCTGTTAGAGACTAATTTTTAGTTCGCTATATAAAGATCGGGTACAATATGTATCCGATCTTTTTTTGTCTTAAAATATTATGAATAATAAGTTAAATGATATTTGTATGCTTTAAAAAAGTACGGTGATATGCTATAATTAGTATATCGGGGGTGAGAATTTGAACGATACAAATACTAAAGATTATATGATTGACGTTGCACAGGATACAACTTATCAAAATCAGAGTGATGATTATAAGAAGTCGTTTGCAAAGTGGCGTTCAAATCCTCAGAATTCTTTTGGATTCCAGTTTATACATGATACTAGAGAACACTCATACATTGATGGCGAGGGTTTTGTGCCTCATAAGGCAGAGGTAGCAGAGAGGATCTCTATGCTAAAATGCTGTAGTTTGTTGGGCATTTGTCTTGTGGTAATGCTTGCTATTGATTTTCTTAACTATTTTATAGTGAATAAATACGCGCCGGATACAACTGGTACATTTGTGTATTTTTCTCAAACGGATGGCGGATATGGCAGATATGATGTTGGAATGACTTTCATTTTAGGTCTGTTGTTTGCTGCAAAGTTTGTTGTGCCTGGTCTTATTTTTAAGATCGTTACTAAGATCCCTAACAAAGTCGTTTTTGCAAATTCAAAGGGCTACGAAAAAATGCGTGGAACTGCTGTGGTAATTATGATGGTCATAATCGTTGTGGGCAGAGTTGGACAATATATCCTTAGTCTGCTGTTTTCAACTGTGCATTTAGACGGGATATATTCTATTTTTGTATTCTCTGAGGATCCTGTTGTTGCTCTTGTTTCTTTTGCTTTCTTTGCGATCATTGTTCCTATAATGCAAGAGATAGTATTTCGAGGAGTTTTTTTGCAGACTTTTCGTCAATTTGGTGACACCTTCGCTATTATGATCACTGCTGTTGTGAACGGTTTGTGCTACTATGATATTACATATCTGCCTTTTGTTGTGTGCTGCACTGCAGTTCTTGGACTTTTTACTATACGAACAGGCTCGGTTTTTACTGCAATTTCAATGAGTATTTGCGCCCACATCACGAATTTTGTATTAAGTTACATTGTTCTCTATGATCTTCCTTATGCCAAAATAGCAGAAGTCATAATCTGTACAGTGATCGTTGGTGTATCACTTGTGATGTACTCGAAGCTTACAAGCTTTGGTGACTGGACATTCAACATTGAAAATGATAATTCCTTTATGACGATGTCAAAGCGAGTTAAGTCTTTCATTGCAACTAACTCGATCGCAGTGTGGATAGCTGCAATTCTTGTGACCATGTTTGTGTGTGCGAGGATAATATGACGAGGGATGAGCTTTACATGAAAAAAGCGTTGGAGCTTGCGGAAATTGCCGCAGAACAGGGGGAAGTACCCGTGGGTGCGATAGTTGTGAAGCGTTCCAGCGGTGAAATAATCGGCAGGGGATTCAATCGTCGTGAGTATGGGCGTTCCCCTTTGACTCATGCCGAACTTGTGGCTATTGAGGAAGCGAGTCGCAATCTTGGCGGTTGGCGGCTTATGGGTTGTGAGCTTTTTGTTACTCTCGAGCCTTGTCCTATGTGTACGGGTGCGATAATAAATTCTCGAATTGAGCGTGTGGTTTTTGGTGCGTATGACAAAAAGGCTGGTTCTTGTGGGTCGGTGGTAAATCTTTTTGAGCTACCCTATAATCACAAACCTCTTTGCACAGGCGGTATACTGCAAGAGCAGTGTGCAGATACACTGACGGAATTTTTCAAAAATCTTAGACGTAAAAAAAACCTCTCCGAATAGTTCGGGGAGGTTTTCCTTATATTTCGTTTCGATTTTCCAAAGCCTTATAAAGCGTCACTTCATCAGCATATTCAAGCACTCCGCCAACGGGTAGACCGAACGCCAAACGTGTGACCTTTACACCAAGGGGTTTCAGCAGCCTTGAAATGTAAATTGCCGTAGCTTCGCCATTAACTGTAGGATTAGTAGCCATAATGACTTCTTTAACATTCTCAGGCTCTATCCTCGCAAGCAGTTCTTTTATTTTAAGCTTGTCAGGGGAAATGTCGTCCATAGGGGAGAGAAGTCCATGCAAAACATGGTAAACGCCTTTGTACTCCTTAGTACGCTCGAAAGCTGCTATATCCTTTGGGTCTTCTACTACGCAGACCGTTGTGTGGTCACGTCTTGGGTCGGCACAGATAGGACACTTTGGCTTGTCAGTAAAGTTCTGGCAAACGCTGCAAAGATGAACGCTTTTGTGGGCATTAGTGATAGCCGCTGCAAAAGCCGATGCGTCCTCGTCTGTCATGGACATAACATAGTAGGCAAGGCGCTGTGCGGACTTCATGCCTATACCAGGGAGCTTTGCAAATTGCTCTGCCAGAAGTACCAAAGGCAGTGCGTTTGACTCAGCCATTAAAACAGACCTGGGAATGATACTCCGCCTGTGAGTTTCTGCATTTCAGTGTCGCTTACTTCATCCAGGTTAGCAACAGCCTGATTGAAAGCTGCCATAACGAGGTCCTGAAGTGTTTCAACGTCCTCTGGATCAACTACCTCAGGTTTGATATCAAGCTTAAGAACGTTTCTCTTGCCGTTGATAGTTACCTCAACACCTCCGCCGCCTGCTGTACCTGTGAACTCTCTCTGCTCAAGGTCTGCCTGAAGAGCTGTGATCTCGTCCTGCATTTTCTGAGCCTGCTTGAGCATCTGATTCATGTTATTGGAAGGACCCTTGCCCATTCCCTGTGGAAGTCTTGCTTTCATTTTAAAAACTCCTTATATTCAAAATTATTTTTTTATATCAACTTCAATATCAAGTTTTTTCGCTTTGTCAAGCAACTGATTTATAGGATTTTCCGTATCCTCAGGTGCGACATTTTTGGCTGATTTGACTTTGATAGTGAAGTTTTGTCCGAAATTATTTTTCAGTATCTCATTAAGCACCGTAGCATCGCCGCTTGCTTTGAACTTTTTGAGATAAAAGTCATTGTGTACTATCATAAGCAGCACATTCTGACACATATAAGCCTTTGAATTGACTAAGAAACAGCCTATGGCAGGATTTGTCTGCTTGACCTGCTCCACAATGTTGTCCCAAGTCTGCACAAGCTTGAAGTCGCTTGCTTTCATTTTCTTGAAATCCGGGTCAAAAGGCTTTGGTGGTGGAGCTTGTTCCTGCTGAGCCGGTGTGGCGATCTGCGGTTGAGTCTGCAAAACGGCACCATTTTTTAGTGCATTCTCAAGCTGAGTTATTCTATTAAGAAGCACTGTGATCTCAGCATTGCCTGATGCAGCCGGCACAGTTGCACCTGCTTTTTGAGCTCCGCACAGCTTTATGATACACATTTCAAGCTCAATACGCTTTGATGTGCTTTTTGCAAAACGCTCGCTGCACTCCTGCAAAGTATTTATATCCCCGAGTATCTCGTCCAGCTTCATGCGTTCTGCAAGGGCTTTAAGTCTTTCATACTCGTCAGGCAGACAAGTTATAAGATCCTTGTTGTTGTCGATAGTTTTGATTATCATGACATTTCTCATCTGAGCGAGCAGTTCGCCTGCCAAGACTTTCAGATCTTTTGACATATCATAAAGCTTGTCAACGACTCTGAGTGCGCCTGCGGCGTCCTTTTCGGCTATCTTTTCGAGAATATCAAAAAGATAATCACGTCCTGCAATGCCGGAAGCTGAGGACACAACGTCAAGTGTGATGTCATTTTCATAGGCAACGCACTGGTCTAAAAGAGAAAGTGCGTCACGCATACCACCGTCAGAAAGCCTTGCTATCATGCCTGCGGCATCTTCGTGGAGGGTAAAGCCCTCCTGAGAAGCAATATACATAAGCCTTGAAACGATGTCCTCGTTTCTTATCCTGTGAAAGTCGAAATGCTGGCATCTCGACACGATAGTTGCAGGAACTTTATGTATCTCCGTAGTGGCAAGAATAAACTTGACATGCGGAGGAGGTTCTTCCATAGTTTTCAGCAGGGCGTTGAATGCGCCCGCGGAAAGCATATGCACCTCGTCTATAATATATACCTTATATTTACATCTTTCAGGAGTATAGACAACGCCTTCACGCAGTTCTCTGATATCGTCTACTTTAGAATTTGAAGCAGCGTCAATCTCGATAATATCGGAAAGAGTGCCGTTGTCAGCGTCTTTGCATATCTCACATTTAAGGCATGGCTCACCGTCATGTGGGTCAAGGCAATTGATAGCCTTTGCAAAAATTCTTGCGCAGGTGGTCTTTCCCGTACCTCTCGAGCCTGTGAAAAGATAGGCATGAGCGGTCTTGCCGCTTTTTATCTGATTTTTGAGAGTAGTTGTAATATGCGGTTGTGAAACAACATCGTCAAATGACATTGGACGCCATTTTCTGTACAATGCCTGATACAAAACTCTCACTCCAATCAAGAAAATAAAAAAATCAATCCGACATATGGGCGTGCGGGCGGAACTGTGACACACGAAACAAACCGCTTAATGCTGCTCGGTTCCCCGCCTGACATGGTTCACAGCGTTTCATTGCACAGGACCCGCACACCTATATCTCGGATTGATGAGGAACAATAACTGAATCATATCAATCTAACTTTTGTTACCTTATTATTATAACATACTTCCAATGAAATTTCAAGTGTTTTTGAAAAAAAGTTATAAAAAAAGGCAAAGAACATCAACGCCGCTGAACAAAGCTGGACAGCGGCGGATATTATGTGCTTGTAAAATTATATCAGGTGGCAATGATGAAATTCAGCTTGCCGAACGGATAGTTCACAGGGATACAGAATGCAGTGCCTGACAGGGCAAGCTCACCATTTTCCAAAAATTCCTGCGGTGTGAGTGTAAGCTCAACGCCATGCTCGTTTGACTCATTTACAACAAACAGACCGTCGTTTACGTTAAGAAATTCGCCTGCTGTAGCGTTTACAAAGTCATCGACCTCCGTGAAGCTCTCTTTGGCAAACCTCTCAGCGAAAGCCATATATGTCTTTGAATCTGTGGCAATGCAAGCCTCAGCGTTATATTTTCCATTTATTTTTTGGATAACGATATGTTCTGCTGCAAAATTCTTTATAACTGACGCTTCCATAGGAGTGAAATCGTCACCGATAAATCTGATAAGATTTTTGAAAAGCAAAGTAACATAATCCGTACAGATACGAGCATTTTCATCATTGTCAAAATGATAGAACTCATTGATAAGGTTATGTAGAGTTTCTGTTTGATTGTCTGAAATATCGTCGGTTATCTGATTTTCAGCCTTATAGTCTTTAAGTGCCTTTTCAAACTCAGCATTGGTAAGAGCACCGTTATTAACAAGAGTCTGACCCAGGAGCAGGTAATCTGTAGGCTGCTGAGCGAGAAGCTTTTCAACGTCGTCAGCGGTAACATAGCCAAGCTCCACGGCAAGGTCGCCAAAACGTTTGTCGACACTCTGCTGAGTGATATTGACGTGCTCCACCTGCTCGGCTGTCATAAGACCGGCGTTTATAGCGAGAACACCAAGGCGAAGTCTTGTATGCTTTTTAGCCTCGAAAGCCTGAGTAAGATCCTCGGCGGTACAAAGCTTATGGTTAAAGAGGTAGCCTCCAAAAAACTGCGCAAACATTTACAGTACCCCCCTTGCAACGTTCTCAAGGACTTTAAGAGCGTCATTATCAGCTATAGGTTTCTGCAAAAAGTCCACAGCTCCCGACTTAAGAGCGTCTTTCAAATGGCTCTGAGTACCAACAGAAGAAGCCATTATCACCTTAGCGTCAGGGTCTTCTGCTATTATCTGTTTGAGGGCTTCAAGACCTGTTACCTTTGGCATGATGATATCCATGAAAACCACGTCAGGCTTGAACTCCTTATATTTGCTAACAGCCTCCTCACCGTCGGCTGCTTCATAAACGGCTTTTACTCCAAATCCAGAAATAGACATACTGAGCTTTTTGCGAGCGAACATAGAATCGTCGCATATAAGCACTGTCATTTCATTTATATTCACGATAGATCCCTCCCGATTATTTTGCGGCAGCAGTTCCGTAATTGCCGATGACGGAGAAAATAATTTCTCTACTGCCTTGTTTTTAATTATATCATAAAATTCTCCAAAAGTCAAGAGTCGTCAAATATGTTTTATGTTGAAAATATACAAAGGAGTAAATGCAGAATTTACTTGCAGTTTGCTTGACAAAATGAAAAAAGTATGCTATAATCATAGTGTTATGTGCCGGTGTGATGGAATTGGCAGACGTGTCGGACTCAAAATCCGATGGTAGCGATACCGTACCGGTTCGACCCCGGTCACCGGCACCATGAAAACGGGTTCTTGTATCAAGAGCCTGTTTTTTTTATTAGTGTCCTCATTCTCTTCTGTCTCTGCTTCACCACCAAGAGCATTGGCGAGCCTACCTCTGCTTGAAAGCCACCTCAGACGAACGGAAACGCCCCTCAGAGCCGTCCGAGCCTGCGGAGCGGAAAACCAACCGCCTGAAAAGAAAAGATCTGAGAAGTGCTTGTGTGAGCAAATCGCAGGCCTTTGTGAGTTATTCAGTTTCAAAAGGGTATGCTGTCATTGTGGCGCGCGCCATAATGATGATATGGACTTATGTGGAACGGTTTGCAGGTGTTCCAATAGACTACGGGCAAGCGGCACACATCAATATTGTGCCTTAACGAAATCTTAACACAGTAACCGTAATCTTAACAGCACTTTAACCGCTCATGTGATATAATAAAGCTATAATTTGAACGAGAGGTGTACGATGTTACATAAAAATAGAGTAAAAAACAGAACTCATATGACTTCATTTCGGGTCATCATTATCAGTTTCTTTTGCTTAATTCTGGTAGGCTCGTTGCTTCTGATGCTGCCTATCTCATCAAGGCAGCGGTGTGTGACTTCATTCCCTGATGCAATGTTTACAGCCGTTTCAGCTACCTGTGTGACTGGACTTGTTGTAAAGGATACTGCTACATACTGGTCTTTGTTCGGGCAGGCGGTCATTCTGATGCTAATTCAGATCGGAGGTATGGGCGTTATCACCATCGGGCTTGCGATCATTAGAGCATCAGGGCGGAAAATCGGTCTGTGGCAGCGCAGTACGATGCAGGAATCCATCTCCGCACCGCAGGTAGGCGGTATTGTGAAGCTGACAGGCTTTATCCTTAAAACATCACTTATCATAGAGATGATCGGTGCGGCTTTGCTTGCACCCGTTTTCTGCAATGATCTTGGTTTCGCTAAGGGACTGTGGTATTCCTTGTTTCACAGCATATCGGCTTTTTGCAATGCAGGCTTTGATCTGTTCGGCATAAAAGAACCGTTCTCATCGCTGACCTTTTACCACAGCAACATCTATCTCAATATCATCATTATGCTGCTAATTATTACAGGAGGCATCGGCTTTCTCGTCTGGGGCGATATCGGAACACACAAGCACAGGATCAGGCGCTACTCTCTGCAAAGCAAGGTCGTACTGATGACATCTGCTGTCTTGATCGTTCTGCCTGCGTTGTATTTCTTCTTTTTTGAATATGACCATGGGACTATCCATGACCGGACGATCCATTCACTGTTTCAGTCTGTCACAACACGAACCGCAGGCTTTAACACAACTGATCTCGCTGCTATGGATGAATCAGGTACAGCCATTATGATCATTCTTATGCTTATAGGCGGTTCTCCAGGTTCCACCGCGGGCGGTATGAAAACAGCGACTTTTGCTGTTCTGTTCCTTTCTGCGATCACAGTGTTTAGCCGCAGAAATGATGTGCAGTGCTTCAAAAGAAGAATATCAGACGAAACTGTCCGCTGTGCAGGCGCTGTTTTGTTTATGTATCTTGTATTGTTCTTTACAAGCGGTGTCATTATCAGCAGAGTGGAAGATCTACCGCTGCTGACCTGTCTGTTTGAAACAAGCTCAGCTATCGGTACTGTAGGGCTGTCACTCGGCATTACAAGCGGTCTGTCTGCTGTATCCCGTGTGATACTGATGATACTTATGTTTTTCGGAAGAGTCGGCGGACTGACACTCATTTATGCAGCTCTGCCGTCGTCGGACAGTCAGAATTCACGCTTACCGCTTGAAAAAATATCTGTAGGGTAAGGAGTCTTATATATGAAAACAGTTTTAATTATCGGAGTAGGTCAATTCGGCAGTCATATTGCCAGACGCATGGAGGAGCTTCGGTGTGAGGTCATGGCAGTAGATGAAAATGAGAAGCATATCAACGATATCCTGCCTTATGTGACCAACGCAAGGATCGGTGACAGCACCAATGAGGAATTTCTCCGTTCGCTTGGTGTAGGAAACTATGATGTTTGTATCGTTGCACTCGGCAGCCGGTTTCAGTCCTCTTTGGAAACAACGTCTCTGCTCAAGGAGCTGGGGGCAAAGAAAGTCATATCCCGTGCGACAAATGATGTACAAATGAAATTCCTGCTTAAAAACGGAGCCGATGAGGTTGTCTATCCTGAGAAGCAGATGGCACTTCGCATCGCTACAAAATATGCATCAGACAGCATACTCGACTTTATTCACTTGGATAACAATTACTCGATCTACGAACTGAAAGTACCAAAGGACTGGTTCGGAAAGTCGCTTTCACAGATCGATATACGAAAGAAATTCAAGATCAATATTCTGACGATCAAACGCGGAGAAGAGGTATTTATCCCTTCACCGGACACTGTAATTGAAACTGATGACATCGCATTTGTCATAGGTGAGGTTCGGGATATCCAGAAGTGTTTCAGAATCTAGGAGATGATCGTGTGAGAAATGTTCTGCTTGCACTATCTGTTGGAGCAATATTTCTCTACGGTTTTTATATTATGAAAAAAGTAGATGAATTCATCGAGGAGATACAAAAGAGCAGACGTGGACACGACCTGTCAGAAGATGATGTTGACGAACACAAAAGTGATATGTTATAATAACAAGGGTGATCCTTATGACTGCTAATTCTATAAAAAGCTCTAAAGCATTTTCTGTGTTCATCGTTTCCGCTAACAACCGCATAGTGCCTTTAGAGACAGCAATAGATCATAATGATCCTGTTGCAGAACGTGAGAGTTATACTGCTGAAAAATGTCTTCTCTATGTTGCTTTGACAAGAGCACAGAAGCAGGCATATATTACTTGTTACGGTAAAAAATCCGAGTTTATTTGATAAAGGTGTTGGACAACAAAAACTGTGCTGACATAACAGCGATCTTTATAGCCAAGGAGGGATAATACAATGGCTGATTCTAATAAATATATTGATATGAGTGCAAAGGAAGCTCTCAAACTTGCAAAAGATAAATATCTGCTTCTCCCAGATATTCAGCGGGAATATGTCTGGAGCATGGAGGATATTGAAAAACTATTTGAATCGATAGTTGATGGCTATCCAATAGGATCTTGCATCTTTTGGAAAACCAATAAAAAAACACTAAACGCAGAAAAGCCCAATCTTTATTTTTTCCTTAGAGAGTTTAAGAGAGAGGAAAGTAAAAACGAAAAGGCATCTGAAGTGTTTGGCGAAGAGGGTGATTATTACATCGTCCTTGATGGTCAGCAACGTATAACATCTCTCAATATAGCGTTATATGGTTCTTATACTTGCTACAAAGGTGGTCGTGGTCGTTCAAAAAGCGATCCGAAATACTGGATAACCAGAGAGCTATATTACAATCTTGATTATTACAAGAATGAAGAAGATGAGGAAAAAGACGATGAAAATCCACCAAAACGCTTCTCTTTTCTAACAAAGGAAGACGCAAATAATGGTAACTATTATAAAGTAAAGAACATTTTAGCTTTTGATGACGATAGAGCATTACTACGGGAACTCATAAAAGCCGGCTATGAAGAAATCATTCAAAATGATTTGTGCAGGCTGTTTTCAAGAATACATAGCTCAGGTTCTGATGGCATTGTTCATTACTATTGTATTTCTGAAAATACATATGATGAGGCGTTAGATATATTTGTAAGAGTTAATTCTACCGGACGAAAACTTTCAAAATCCGATCTTCTGTTTTCTACTCTTATTGATGGATGGAAGGAAGGAAAAGAGAATATTGAAAATACGCTCAAGTCTGCCAACAGCAAAGGTGATTCATTTAGTTTTTCTCGTGATTACTTGATGCGCTTACTACTTGTACTTGCAGATGCGCCTACAAATTTAAAAATAGAATCGTTTGACAAAAAGACTATACAAAAAATTCGTGACGATTGGGAGAATCTTTCAAAAGCATTTATCAATATGGTAGAAACGCTTGTATCAATAGGATTGTCTGATGGTTTCCTGACATCGTATAATGCAACGATGCCGATTGTATATTTTATCTATAAGGGTGGAAAAATCAATTCAGAGGGCGCTAAGAAGGAAATAAGAAAATTCTTATCGATTTCAATGGCAAAAAGGCTTTTCGGTGTTGCAAGCAACGACGCATTAAGGAGTACACGAGCTGCTCTTCAAAGCTATGACTGTAAAAAGAACCCGTTTGTTTTATCCATATTTGATTCTGTAACTCTGACAGGCAACAGAACCTTTAAAGTCGAAGAAACAGACATTGATTACTGGCTTGATAATTATACTATCGGTCCAAATACGTATATAATTCTATCATTGTTATATCCAACGCTGAAATTGTCACAAGAGTCTTTTCATCAGGATCATTGTCATCCCCACGTATCTTTTGATGACAAACCAATATCTTCATTAGGATTATCAGAAGAAACAGTTAGAGAGTGGCAATACAAAAGAAATCTTCTGCCTAATTTGCAGTTCCTTGAAGGTAGAGAGAACGAAAGTAAGAACAAGACTCCACTAAAAGATTGGATAGCTGATGGAAACACCATTAAATTTCTTCCTTCTGGAGTATCTCTTGAATTAAAAGATTTTGATGATTTTTTTACAGAACGTCGCAAGCTTATAAGAGGAGAATTGATAAGGATATTCAATATCAAAATCATTACTGAGTAATTTTGATATATCTATAGTTAAATAAAAGCGGAAACCCCCTATTTATAGAGTTTCCGCTTTAACTTTGACTCCAGTACTGGGTTCAAAGTTGCTTATTCAATTCCTTGCTTGCCCCTGCCTTTAGCCTTGTTCTTCTGTGCTTCTGCGTGGTCAAGCCGGAGCTTGGCAAGGTTCTCCTGAGTACGTTCAATTCTGCCGTCAATGTTATAGAGAGCAGCTTCAAGACGATTCAGGTTATGTGCAAAGCTCTCAAGCAGCTTCGTGGTATGTGATGCGGCACCTTTCAGGTAAGCGGACATACCGCCGCCCATCATGTTACTGTGCATCGTGACAGACAGGTCAACCCCTGGAAAGAGCCGACCTTCACGGAAGTATCAGCATACTTGATAGCCAGTACCGCATCTTCAAAAGCCTTAGCTTAATCCTGTATAATAAAACTTGACACATACAAAACAATCAAAGTATAATAAAAACAAAGAAGTGCGTCATCAATGGGAACAGGAAAACAATATGATGAAGAGTTTAAAAAGCAGGCAATAAAGCTGCAAAGGAGATTTGGCACCAAGGCAGCAGCAGATGAGCTGTGCATCCCCAAAGGGACGCTGGGACGTGGGTGCAAAAGGTGCGGATTGGGAAAATAGACACAGGTGCAGGCTCACGTACACCGGGAGAGTCACTTACTATCGCACAGTTGTTTTTTATAGAAAAAGGTCTTGAAAAATACGTCAAAGTGTAGTATAATGAAATAGATTGAGACATTATGCTTGAAAGGAACTGTTAATATGAGGTATTACCTTAAAAAATGTGGTTTTCAGGAGTTAGGAAGTGTCAAGAACGGCAAACCGCAAAGAGGACGTTACCTTCTTACTTCAATGAGTAAGGAAGTGCTTGGAATGTTTCCTCCGCTGTCTGAAGCACAGTTGAATGATTCTGCACTGTTACCTGTCATTCCTTTGTATTCAGGTAAAAAAGTGTATTGTAACTATGTTTATCATAATGACAAGTTTCATGGTTCGACAGCAGTTCACCCAAGAAACGAATACCGTATTTATCTTAACAAAGAGCTTGAAGAACAGCAGCTCCTGTTCTCAGAGAATGATATCATCATAATTAGAGCAGAAGAGATAACAGAAAAAGACGAATCACAAACCATTTACTATCTGGATTACCTAAGAAATAACGGATCAGCTTTATATGAAAAATTGAATAAAGTCATAGAGGACTACCCCATAAATGGTGGTTATGGTATTCTTGAAGGTACAATACCCGAATTTGAAGAAAAGGTAAGTAAACTTGCCAAACCGGATGACTGTGAAGTTGCGATCGATAGTACAGTTACAAATAAAATTGCTACCTCTGTTGACAATATGGCATCTTTGTTCAATGCTGTGTCTTTCAGAGATTTCATCATGGTTGGATATGACAATCTGTGTGCTATTACTGGAACTGTTATAAGATACGAGTCATATATGAACCTTGAAGCTGCACACATCAAGCCAAAGAGCCATGGCGGCTTATTTCTCCCGAATAATGGAATGGCACTTTGCAGAGATCTTCACTGGGCATTTGACAAAGGTTTCTTCACGCTTGACGATGATCTTAAAGTCGTTGTTCATCCTAAGATTGAGAGTGAATATCTGAATTCTTTCAACGGAAAACAAATTAGGATACCAAGCAATCAATTCTTTATTCCTGACCTTAATAATGTTCGGTATCACAGAGAAAATGTTTATGGTCTGTTTCTGGCCACAGGAAAATTATAAGGAGTTATTATTTATGTACGCTATTGACTTGTTTGCGGGCTGTGGTGGCTTGTCCAAAGGATTTATGGATGCAGGTTTTGATGTTATTGTTGGTGTTGATAACGACAATGCTGCCCTTGAGACATTTAAGCTTAACCATAATGGGGCTGTCGCACTTAATGCAGACCTGTCAAAGCAGGAAACATTTGATGAAATCAAACGTATTGCAGGAAAACGGCAGATAGATGTTATCATTGCTGGTCCTCCATGTCAGGGCTTTTCGCTTACCGGTCCAAGAAATTTTGATGATAAGCGTAATAAGCTATATCTTGCAGTATTTGAGGTAGTTAAACAGTATAATCCCAAAGCATTCATTATAGAGAATGTACCTGGTATGGCTACATTGTATAACGGAGAAATAAAAGCAGAGATTTTAAAACGTTTTAAAGCACTTGGTTATAATGTTGAGTGTCGTATTCTCATTGCAGCGGACTATGGTGTTCCTCAGATGAGAAAAAGACTGATTTTTATGGGCATACGAAAGGATTTAGGTGAGCCTTGTTTTCCTGAACCACAGTTTACTCCCAACAATTACAGAACCTGCCGTGATGCTTTAAGCGATCTTCCTGGATTGACTGATACACTTGGAATGGAAGAAAGTGAATACACATCTGCACCCAAAACTGAATATCAACGCATTATGCGTGGCAAATGCCAAGTCCTTCATAACCACACTGCAACCAATCACACAAAAATGGTAAAAGACACCATTGCTCTCGTTCCAGAAGGCGGTAACTATAAAGATCTTCCGCAGGGAGTGGGAGAAAGCCGGAAATTCCATGAAGCCTGGACCAGATATGATGGTAACAAGCCATCAAGAACTATTGATACAGGTCACAGAAATCATTTCCATTATGAATACAACAGAGTTCCTACTGTAAGAGAGAATGCTCGTTTACAGTCATTTCCGGATGATTTTGTATTCACCGGAACAAGGACACAGCAGTACAGACAAGTCGGTAACGCTGTGCCACCGTTATTAGGATATCATTTAGGACTTGCTGTTAAGGCTATTATTTCAAAGGATGATAACGATGGTTAATACTATCGATCTTTTTGCAGGCTGTGGAGGGCTTACCGAAGGGTTCAAGCAGTCTGGTCACTACAATACCATCGCCTGCATTGAATGGGATAAAGCCCCTTGTGATACACTCAGACATAATCTCCTGAAGAAATGGAAATATGCTGATGCTGACAAGCGAGTAATTCAGTTTGATATTCAGAGGACTGATGAGCTGATCAACGGATGGGATGACCCTGAATATGGAAAATCAGAAGGTCTTGACTCACTTGTAAAGGAATACGGCGGTACGGTTGACCTTATTATAGGCGGACCTCCCTGTCAGGCTTATTCTGTTGCCGGGCGTATTCGTGATAAGGATGGTATGAAAAATGATTACCGCAACTATCTGTTTGAGAATTATATAGAAATTGTCAAGCATTATAAGCCTAAAGCGTTTGTTTTTGAGAACGTGCCGGGAATACTGAGTGCAAGACCCGGCAATGGTGAACGACTTATCATTGATATAATCAAAGAGAAGTTTCGTGAAACAGGTTATGTAATACTTGATGATCTTTCAAAGGCAATCGTTGACTTTACAGAGTATGGGGTACCTCAGAACAGAAGCAGGATAATAATTCTCGCTCTCAGAAAAGACTGCTTTGAGAACCCTGAACAGTTACTGGACAAGTTTTATAAGGAAGTATTGCCTTCCAAGAAAGTAGAAAAGCCACGTACTGTAAGGGAAGCTATCGCAGATCTTCCAGCTCTTTATCCTCTTGATAGCCCCAGGAAGATCGGCAGTAAAACATATTCGCATTCTTTTCCTGATGAAAATTTTACTATCCTTAATCATTTACCTCGTTTTAGCAGTAAAAGAGACATCGACATCTTCAAACTGCTCACTGAGGATATAGAATCAGGTAGAAATGAATATGTCTCTACTGATGCCTTGAAACAGCTATACACTAAAATAACGGGGAAAACGTCTAATATACATAAATACCATGTTATAAGATGGGACGAGCCGAGTAATACGATTCCTGCACATCTCTATAAAGATGGTCTTAGACATATTCACCCTGATTCAAAACAACTTAGAACTATAACTGTTAGAGAAGCTGCCCGTTTGCAGACTTTTCCTGATGACTATGAATTTATCACAGGTACAGCCCTTGATTATAAAATGATAGGTAATGCTGTACCACCGCTATTCGCAAAACTGTTGGCAGACAGTATTTTCGATTTTCTTTTTCAATAAGGAGTGAAATTATGCCGAGATTAGAATTATACAGTGTCAGAGATGGTAATGTTCCTAAACAGTCTGGTTTAAACTGGTGCTTTGCCAATGCCCATGTTAAACCGGAAGATGCATATATAGCACTATCCACTGAATTCTTTAGAAATAATCCTAACTTTTTTCCTCCGCAAGGAAGTATTATAAACGTTGAGTGGGATGATGGTATAAAAATGCACTGCTTATTAGAAGGAAAGCATTCAAAGCCCATAAATGGAGTTATTTGTCCAAAGCAAATTGCTACATATAATGAAAAATCAGAGCTCGGTCACTATCTTCGTCAACGACTTGGTGTTACCGCAAGTCATGTTATTACTATGAATGATTTAAATAAATATGGAAGAAATTACATTGATGTAACTTGTATAACTAAACATAGGGATTATTATTTTGATTTTCACATATAATAGGAGGAAACAATGAATGTTGAAGAAATGAAAGCTGCCATTGAGAGCACGCCTGCTGAAGAAATTTATAATGAATTATATATAAGCGGCGATGTTTGGCTTTTTAAAAAACTATTCAAAGATAACTGGTTTCTTAAATATGACAAGTTTAAAAAATATATTGCAAAAAAACTTGATGTTCATTACAATAACGTAGGAATAGCTGGAAGTGCCAAATTAGGGTTCAGTTTAAACCCTCAAAAAGATTATAAAGCATTCGATGAAACATCCGATGTAGACATTATTATTGTTTCACAGAGGTTATTTTACGAATTTTGGAAACAATATCTTAAAGATAGCTATAACCCAACAACCAAAATAGGGAATATACGTTATGTAAGCTTGTGTATATTCAGAAAATTTCTTACATTGGATTATTTCAGGAATAACGACTACTACAATAACTGGCAAAAAAAAACAGGTGATTTTGAAAAAAATATACAGTTACAATTTCAAATTGGAAACGATATTCATTACAGAATTTTTGAATCCTGGGATTCTGTCAAAATGTATTACATATCAAGCATAAATCAATTAAAGGGTATAGAGGAGGTAAATAAATACAATGAGAATAATTGATGTAATGCAGCCAGATACAAAAACATCTAAGTGGATAGTGGATAATTTCCGGAACGAATTGTTAATTGTGGATAATAGTTTTCAACGCAACTATGTATGGTTAACGAAGCATCAGATAAGTTTGATAGAAACTATTCTTTTGGGATATGCTGTTCCCGAAATATATCTATGGATGGTTGATACTGACCCTACTACAGGAGATACAAAATACAGCATTGTCGACGGACAGCAACGTATAGGTGCTGTATTCGATTATATTGATGGTAAGTTTGCCTTAAGAAGTGCATACTTATCTGAGAAAAATGCAGAATATGCAAACAAATATTTCAAGGATTTATCTGATGATTTAAAGAAAAGGATTTGGTCATATTCATTTACTGTTAGACAATTGCCGCAAGATGTAAGTCGAGAAGAAATTGTTAAAATGTTTTTGAGGCTCAATTCAACAGACAAATCATTAAATCCTCAGGAACTTAGGAATGCCGAATTCAACGGAGAATTTCTTGATAATGCACAAAAGATATCCAAATTGGATTTTTGGAGAACACACAAAATATTCAGTGCTGATAGTATTCGGCGAATGAAAGATATTCAATTCATAAGCAGTCTTCTTATCTTCTTAAGAGATGGAATCGAATCGGAAATAACTCAAACAGCTATTAATAAAATGTATGATCTTTTTAATGATGAATACAAAGAAAAACAGGCTGATTACAATACAGTTACTTCAATTTTAAATGAAATACAAGAAATAATCGACCATGATCCAAATACGCTAAAAGCTTTGAGCAAAACTACTCATTTTTACACATTATTCACATTAACCTATTTCGTTATATCACAAAACAAACATTTCACTAATAAACAAAAAGACTTGATTTCAAGTTTTTATAAAAAATATAACGAAGGCTCAGAAGAAGCGTATATTGAAGAATATAGGAGTAGTTCAAAAGAATCAACAAACAGCAAACAAAGTCGTATGGCTCGTCTCAAAGCACTAAGAAGCTATGTTGGCATATAAATAACGGCTGCACCCGAAGGCACAGCCGATGATCCTCAGATATAAACCATACATTCAAACACCGCTTCTCTCGCTATATATACGAAGCAGTTTCAAGACCGAGCATCTTCTCAGTGTCACCACTGAAGACAGCTTTCTGATAGCAACTATCGGTCTGCTTCCAAAGCTCTATTTGGCGAGTGATAGCTTTACCGACTTTCCGTTCCAGATCATCAAGGTACTGAATGATCTTCCCCTCGTTGACGAGCCTGCGAAGCCTGTCGGGGCAATGGCTGTCAGAAAAATGAAGGTGATACCTGATAAAGTCGGCGGTATATGTCTTGCTATCCTCGGTCTGAGTGTCAATGTTGAAGCAAGTGATGGTTACTGTATTGGTATCCAGTCTCCACAGCGGAACTGATTTTTTTTTCAGAAAGCTGTATGCATTCTGTTCACTTGTGTATCTGCTCATGGTTATTACCTCCATTATGTTATTTTACGGTAATCAAAAATGGTTACCGTGGTGAACCTGATTCACGGTGTTCAAAAATGTATTCCGTGATGTGTAGTTGAATGATGTGATTTCAGCTATGGACTTTGGGACATTTTTGTCCAAAACCATATCAGTTTCACATATACTATCATTCATCTGAAAAGAAAATAACAGGAGTATGACCATAACGTTGCCCTTTGTCTGTCCTTTACAAGTTTCAAAAAAGATAGAATAAAGGACAACATAATAAAACGAGTTAAGGTTAAAAAATGCCGCAAATATAGGCTATTTTCCATATCACGGCAGGTTAGAAAATGTGAAAAATTTAATTCAATTTCCGTACGGGTCACCATAATTGTGCAATAAAATAGATGCACACCTCGAAAAGCTCGTATTTACGAGCTTTTTTTGCGTTTTGAGAGCGAAATTTTCAGGTGTAAAACCATAGATGCTTTTTCGTTAAAAAAGGATCTGAACCCTCAACAATTAAACATCGTCAAACAAAACGGCAGACTTTGAGTATATTTTGCTCTAAGCCTGCCGATTTTTTATGAAAAAACTTTCACAAAGTTTTCAATATAAATTTATTGGATCTGCCGATTTTGTTGGTATCTCTTAAAACGGAGAAACCAATAGGATCGGCTTTTTTGTTTTTTAAGAGAGGTGGTGATCCTAATGTAGCAGAGGCTGTATTAACAGATGAGAAAATAAATTTGACAGGAGGAATGTGTAATGTATTACAATAAAGAAAACGTTGAAAGGCTGCGACAGAGATATCCGGAAGGAACTCGCATCTGCCTTGACAGAATGAATGATGATCCATTCCCTGTTGAGTCGGGTACTCTTGGCAAGGTCGATCACGTTGATGACATCGGCACTTTGCATTGTATCTTTGACAATGGGAGAACGCTCGGCGTGATCCCAGGCGTGGACGATTTTCACGTTATCAGAGAAGGATCGGAACAAACCGAGGAAGAAGAAATGAATATGTCAATGTAACGGTCAAGTTAAGAAAGCTTGGCCGTTTTTTTATTGCAAAAAGAAAGGAACGTGGTAAATGATAAAATATTTTGATATCTTCGCAGGGATCGGCGGATTTCGCTCAGGACTTGAAAAAGCGGGCGGCTTTGAGTGCGTCGGATATTGCGAGATAGATAAGTATGCAAAGAAAGCTTATGAAACTTTGTATGATACAGAAGGTGAGGTGTTTTATGATGACGCAAGAAAAATCGACCCAAACGAGCTTCCTGATCTCGACCTTATATGCGGAGGATTCCCTTGCCAAAGCTTTTCGATCGCTGGAAAACGGAAAGGATTCAGCGATACCCGAGGAACTCTCTTCTTTGAGATCGCCAGGATTGCCGCCATTAAAAAACCTAAGTATCTGCTCCTTGAAAATGTTCCCGGACTGCTATCGCATAACGAAGGCAGGACGTTTGCGACCATCCTCAGTACGTTGGATGAATTGGGGTACGATGTCGTATGGGAAGTGCTTAACAGCACAGATTTTGGTGTTCCCCAATCCCGAAAAAGAGTGTATATTATCGGATTTCATAGAGAAAAGTGTTCCGGAAAAGTACTGTCTTTCACGGACGCAAATCCAAAAACTCTTGTCAAAAGAATTCCTGGAAAGGAAGGAAACCGAGTCTACTCCGTTGAGGGACTGAGCATAACGCTGACAAGCCAAGCAGGAGGCTTCGGCGGAAAAACAGGACTGTATGAGATAATGGGACTGCCAATAAAATCGAAAACCAAGTCGGGATATCAGATAGCCTTGCCCGGCGACAGTATTGACCTTGCATATCCAAATATGAATTCAAGGCGTGGGAGAGTTGGAAAGGAGATAGTGCACACTCTCACAACAAGCTGTAATCAGGGATATTACGCATTGGGGATAGATATGAATCCTGAGCCGAAGGTCACAGAGCTGGCAAGATGTATCACCGCAAGACAGGACAGCGGGATAGGTCATCATAAGGGTGAAAAGTCGGGAGTGATACTCGTTACAGAACCCATAGCTGTGCTTACCCCTGCAAAGGAAGAAGTAAGACAGCAGGGTCGAAGATTTAAACTTCCCAACGAGCCTATGTTTACAATAACTGTAACGGACAGACACGGCGTTGTGTACTGTGGATATATCAGAAAGCTTATGCCGCTAGAATGTTGGCGACTGCAGGGCTTTACAGATGAGCAGTTTGAAAGGGTGAAAGCCACAGGAATGTCTGACGCTCAGCTTTACAAACAGGCAGGAAATGCGGTGACAACTAATGTTATCGAGGCTCTGGCAAAGTATATTTTAGATATTGATAAGGAGAATGTGAATGGAACAGATAATCAAAATTTTTGAAAACGAGAAGTTTGGTCGGATCAGGACTATAACTAAAGACGGGGAACCGTGGTTTGTGATTGCAGATGTATGCAGAGCCCTTGAAATCAGAAATTCAAGGATGGTTGCCGGTCGTCTGGACAGGGATGAGCTGATGTCAGTTAAACTGACATCAGGTGGTCAGCGGCGTGAAATGACCGTAATTAACGAAAGCGGACTCTATGCGGTTATTATCAGAAGTGATAAGCCGCAAGCACAATCTTTTCGTAAATGGCTGACTTCCGAGGTAATTCCAACGATCAGACGCACAGGGGGTTACGTCAGCAACGAGGAAATGTTCATAGAAAACTACCTCCCATTTCTCGACGAGCCGTACCGTGACCTGTTCAGACTTCAGATGACGGCTATCGAAAAGCTGAATGAACGTATCAGACACGATCAGCCTTTGGTGGAGTTTGCAAATCAGGTGACAGGAACAGATAACCTAATCGACATGAACGCAATGGCAAAGCTTGCAAGAGCCGAAAATATCCCTGTGGGCAGAAACAAGCTGTACGGCTGGCTCAAAAGAACGGGTGTACTGATGTCAAACAATCTGCCGTATCAGAGATATATTGACCGCAGATATTTTGTTGTAAAAGAGTCTGTGTTCAAGGTCGAGGGTATGAAAAAGACTTATCGGCAGACGTTTGTGACGGGAAAGGGTCAGGTGTTCATAATCGGACTGCTGAAAAAGTATTACGGAAAGGAGCTTGTATAATGCCGAAAAAGCCGAAATGTCCGCTGATTGGTCAGGACGGGAATATCTTTAATCTTATGGGCATTGCTTCAAAAACGCTGAAGAGAAATGGCATGTCGAATGATGCCAAGGAAATGTGCGACCGTATCACCTCTTCCGGCAGCTATGATGAGGCACTGAGTATTATCGATGAGTATGTGGAAATCACTTCGGCTGACGATGAAGAAACCGAAGATTTTGGAATGGAGATGATGTGAATGACGTATTTATTCATAGGAATGCTGATAGGCGGGATTATCGGGTTTACGGTCGGAGGTCTTGCCATAGCTTTTAAATCAGCCGAAAAGGAGCTTGCCCGTCTTGATAAGGAGGTCAAAGATGCACACAAACAGAGTTAAAGCGAAAGTAGACTTCAAGTTATGTATGGGTAATATTCCCGCAATGCTGAGAGCCACAAAGCCCGTACTTTCTGACCGTCAATACAAGGAGCTGTGTAAAGAAGTAAACAAGGTTGACGGCTACCTTGAACAGAAACGCATAATATTCAGCTATGTTGACCCGATAATCAAGGGCTGAAAACAGCGTAAAATCTAATATTTATTAAGGTCGTTTTGCCAACAGCAGATAAAAATCTGGTGCTTGCAAAGCGACTTTTCTGCTGTTGGTTTTAACGGCAGAATAGGAGTAAATTGAAAGCAAAGCTTTCAATTACGAGTTTTGTGCTTTGCACAAAACATCGGAAGGAGGTGTGCCTCCTTTCGGAGGCAAATTATATATGAACAGTTTTATGTCATGGGTAGGAGGGAAAAAGGCTCTCAGGGACGCCGTGCTTGCAAGATTTCCGCCTTACTATGAACGATATATCGAGGTTTTCGGAGGTGCAGGCTGGGTGTTGTTCCATAAGCCGCCGGGTATGGATTTTGAGGTGTATAACGATTTTAACGGAAATCTCTCAAATCTTTATCGGTGTGTGCGTGATAAACCCAATAAGCTGAAATACAAGTTGCGGTATGTCCTCAATTCCCGTGAAGATTTTGACCGTATCGCTTTACTTCATAAGCGTGGGATTTTTGAAAAGCTATGTGATGCAGACAGAGCGTCAAAATTCTATCAGCTCATAAGGTACAGCTATGCTTCGGGACTTGACAGCTTTGCAAGCCAACCGCATTCGATATGGTCTGACTTTCCGATGATAGATTTGGCGGCAAGACGATTGCAGAAAGTAGTGGTTGAGAACAAAGATTTTGGGAAACTCATTAAGCAGTACGACAGACCCGTCAGCTTTTTCTACTGTGATCCGCCGTACTTTGCTACAGAGAATTACTACAAGGACGTAGGTTTTACTGCAAAAGATCATATCAGATTGCGTGACGCTCTGCTTGATATCAAAGGCAGATTTTTGGTTTCGTATAATGACTGTCCTGAGATAAGGGAGATATGGGACAAGCCTAATATTCATATCGAGGAGATAAGCAGACTGAATAATCTTGCTCAGCGGTACGACGGCGGCTGTCAGTATGCGGAACTGCTGATTTCAAATTATGATACAAGTGAAAGAGTAAAGGCGGCTTGTCAGCTTTCGCTGTTTGACGATGAAACAATTTTGGAGGTTTAATTTTATGAAAAATATGATATACACAAAAGGATTTATCAACAATTCAGGGGACATAGAAGTGCCCGGTGTATTTTTGGAAGAAGGTGCGGAAGTCGAGCTGAAAATATCGGTAGCGAGGGGTAAATTTGAAATAGCACTTTTCCCCTCAGAGGACAAAGTACCGTTCCGTGACTGTGGAATCTCGGAGGAAGAGATACAGCGTACCTGTTCCATGTACGAAGACTGCGACGGGTGTCCGCTTAATGACTACTGCGGAGAGGAATCGGAGGTGGTTTCATGAAAATACTTGTGTTTGAACCGATGAAAAAGCCGTATGTGAAGGATATTAAAGATAATATTCACGCTATGCAGGAAATTGTGGGCGGCAGCATAGAACCCATATATTTTGAACCAAAGCAGGACGCTATTTGCTGGTGCAATGATGAGTTTCTGCTGAACGGTTCTAAGCCTAACAGGATAATTGGAAATACTCTTGTTCACGGCACTTTCTATATTTCAGGCAATTATCGTAACGAATACGGCGAATGGGACAGCTGTTCACTTACCGATGAACAGATAGAAAAGTACAAGCAGCAGTTTGATCATATCATAGTAGATCTGCCCGAGATCGGGCTGGTTGCTGTGAGAGAAACAAAGCCGGAAGTGATCCAACCGCTTGAAGAATATGAAGAAGAACCGGAAATCGAACAGACAATGTAAAGGAGAATGAAACTATGAGAATACACGCATCTATCAACAGAATGGTAAACAAAGAGGATTCAGCAATCAAGGCATATGCCAGCGTAACAATGGACGGTATGTTCGCCGTTCACGGACTTAGGGTCATCGAGACCGAAAAGGGCAGATTTGTCAATATGCCCTCCACCTCATACACCGATAAGGACGGCAACAAGCAGTACAGCGACACCTTCCACGCCATAACCAAGTCGGCGAGAACTGCCGTAAATCAGGCTGTGCTCAATGCTTATGATCTCAAGCTGCAGCAGGTTCAGCAGACGGATATCGAGGTGGAGAACACTCCCGATGAGGAAATGTCGGAGCCTGAAGATGAACCTGAACCGGAGCTAAGTATGTAGTTTGCTAAAGCATTTGCTGTGTATCTTGTAACAAAGGTAGAACTTTTGCAAAAAGTATAGATTTGTGGGCGGATATATGATATATTGCTTGACAAGGAGCGTGATGATATGAAAAGAGCGATATTAATTTTGATACTCTGTGCGGTGTTTTTATCAGCCTGCGGAAATGCAGCGGAAACTGCCGAAAGATCAGTAAGCGTCGGCACTTCGGCAGTGAGCCAAACTACGACTGCGGTCACAGTTTCCGCAGTAACATCTGCAAAGGAAGAAAAGGATACAAGCGAAGCCACAACTACTACTTTTAAAACAAGTTCGCAGACGGTATCCGAGACTTCAAAACCGACAAATATCACAGTAACTACGACCAAGAAATCAGATCCGTCAGGTTATTCGGGAAATTCCAGTCAGGGACAGAACAATTCTGCACAGAATAATAACGGTCAGGAAAATAACTATCAGCCTGTGCAAAATGATCCGCAGCCAGATAACTCGCCGTCCGATAATAACCGGAGCAATAACGGAGCGGAACAGAATAACGATCCGACGCCTCCGACTACAACTGCAAAGCCTGCGGTAACAAATCCGCCTGACACAACGACAAAGCCGCAGACTACAAAAGTTCCGCAGACTCAACCACCCTTGCCGGTGCCTACTGAGGAAGAACGATATATGGATATCGGCAGAAGCTTATCTCATAACGGCTCTGATTACAGCAAGGCAGAAGCAGTATACAATTGGATGACTGAAAACGGTTCGGGAACTTGCGTGAATTTTTCATGGCAAACCTACTATTTATGCAAAGGTATAGGAATCGAATGTTACCTTGCATGGACTCCATCCAAGCTGTACGGTCATGTAGCCAATGTTGTTAAGGTAAACGGAACATGGTTTGTTCTTGACACGCAGGGACAAGGATTTCTGCTGAATAACGACTGCGGATTCAGCGAAATAATAGATATTGATGAATCATATGTATCAGGGGCGGATTTGATAAGCAACCAAAGATATGATGAAATATATTAAGATGTGCAAACGAAAGAGCCGAAATCCGGCTCTTTTTCTTTGCAAAAATGAAAAGGAGAAATGCACTTTATGTTCAAAAAATCGAAAATATTAAAGAAACTCAGCGCAGGGTTCATGGCAGGACTCTGTGCTTTTTCTATGTTCGGTTCATCTATGAGCGGAGCAATCACAGCAAGTGCCGCAAGCACACCTATGGAAAACCCGGCATTCCCGTCAGCGGATACGGTGATCGCAAAGGCGGCGACCTTGCTGGGTACACCGTATACCTATGGAAACAAGGGCTACTGGTATGCGTATGATCAGGGTCAGTACACTCCGCTGTCGGTGCAGACGATCAACAACCTCGGTATCGACTGTTCGGGTCTTGTGTACTATACTCTTACGCAGCTTGGATACAAAACATCGGGGTTCAGTTGGAACAACCCTGTGCCTGTTGACACAGATCATTGGCTTACAGTCAATGATAACTGCACCATAACTTACGACGGAAAGACTTCAAAGGTCGAAGTCGAAAAGAAGAACATCAAGACAACGGACCGCCCGTATTGGGAGTGTGCTGACGGTTCGGTTATTACAGCAGGTTCTGTGGTGGTCGCTCAGAATCCGGTTGGTGAGGATCACGCTTGGATATATATGGGCGAATTTGATTCAAGAAATGATGTAATAAGCTATCTGAGATCTATTGGTGTTTCGGAAAGTCTTATCAATTCCAAAACAGTCGGGGACGGCACAGGCGCAGGAGGTACACACTGGAGAATCGAATCAAACGGTTCTGAGGGCGTTGTTATCAACAACAAGACTGACGGTAAGACTGCTACCGCTATGAATATGTCGGCGTTCAGGATAACAAAAAATGATGTGAAATTTGAAATAACTAAGGTTCTAGCTTCAGACAGAACGGTTAAGATTTCAGGCACAAGCAAGGTGGACGGCACGGTTGCAAAATACGGAGTATATACCGATAAGGCTTGTAAAAACAAGGTCGGCGAGATCACTATCGGCAAGGACGGAACAGGTTCCATTCAGTTACCTGAAAAGCAGTATTACGTTAAGGAGATCTCCGCACCGACAGGTTACAGTATCTCTGAAGAAGTGTTCGCATTAAAGGCTGACGAAAATATATTTGTGACCGAAGATTTTACGAGAGGCAAAATTAAGGTCAATAAGACCGCCGATGACGGGATCGTAAGCGGCAGAGAGTTCAAGGTCACAGGAAACGACGGCAGCAGTTACACCAAGAAAACCAATGCAAACGGCGTTGCCGAATTTAGCGGATTAAAGGTATACAACACATCTACGGGCAAAGCGATCACCTACACCGTATCCGAGATCAATGTAGATACAAGATACGAAGTTCCTAAGGCTCAGAATGTTACGCTGACAAGCGGAAATGTTGATCTGACTGTGAATGTGAAGTTCAACAATCAACTTAAAACGGGCTCGATAAAGATAAATAAGCAGTCCGAGGACAATCGGAACGGCGACAGAGAGTTCACTATTACGGGCAACGGTAAGACCTACACAATTAAAACAGGTTCGGACGGTGTTGCAATTCTTTCCGATATTCCCGTTTACAACAGCAATAATGAGAAGATCGTGTACACCATTTCCGAGAAAAATGTTCCCGTAAGATATGTAGTTCCAGCGGATCAGACTGCAACCCTTACGGCAGATGCGACCACAACCAAGACATTCAAAAATATCCTCAAAAAGTTTACAGTTGAGGTAACAAAGCAGGATTCTGAAACAGCATCAGAACAGGGCAACGGAACACTTGCAGGAGCAGTTTACGGACTGTACAAGGACGGCGAGCTTGCCGATACCTATACGACCGATGAAAACGGATATTTCAAGACAAAAGAGTATGTCTGCGGAAACTACACTGTTCAGGAAATTTCACCAAGCGAGGGCTATCTCCTTGACGAAACAGTTTACTCAGTTGGTGCAGAAGCTGAGAATTATTTCATTGAGCATAACCCACTTTCTATGACAGTGACTGAGGACGTTATCAAGGGAAATATCGCAATGATCAAGCATTCCGATGACGGCTCTACTCAGATAGAAACTCCAGAAGTGGGAGCTGAATTTGAAGTGTATCTGAAATCTTCAGGTTCTTATGCAAATGCTGTTGAAACAGAACGTGATTACCTGACGTGCGATGAAAACGGATTTGCACAAACCAAGGATATGCCATACGGAATTTACACCGTGCATCAGACAGTCGGCTGGGAAGGTACTGAGTTTATTGCTGATTTTGATGTGAATATCAGCAAGAACGGACAGACCTATCGCTATCTTATCAACAATGCAGAGTTTGAAAGCTATGTTAAGGTGGTAAAGGTGGATTCCGAAACGGGAAAAACAATTCCTTACGAGGGTGCTGGCTTTGAGATCTATGATTCAAACGGTCAGAAGATTTCTTTGACTTTCAGCTACCCGACGCCAACCACGATCGACACATTCTATACCAATTCTGAGGGGTATCTGATCACACCGGAAGTTCTTCCCTACGGCGAATATTCTCTTGTTGAGGTTCAGGCTCCTTACGGCTATGCGCTTGATAAAACTCCCGTAGCATTTTCGGTTTCCTCAGAAAATGCAGAGAAAGAAAACTTGCTTACTATTGTCAAAGTTGTGAAGCAAAACACCGCTCAGAAAGGCAGGATCAGCGTTCGGAAAACAGGCGATATTTTCACAAGCGTGACAACGGCTTCCTCAGCATACAAAAATGAAAACGGTGAAATGATCGTGAATCCAACGACTTACACTCCCATGTTTGCAGACGGAGATCTCAGCGGTGCAGTATTTCAGGTGATCGCTGTAGAGGACATTGTTACGCCCGACGGTACAACAAGAGCTTATGCAGGAGATGTTGTTTCGGAGATCACGACAGACGAGAACGGCTATGCTGAAACCGAACCGCTTTATCTTGGCAAGTATGAGGTCAGAGAGATAAAAGCTCCCTATGGATATGTGCTGAACAATGAGCCTAAAGATGTTGAAGTGACATATGCAGGACAGGAATTTGAGGTGAGAGATACTGTGAATACAGCTTTTGAAAATGAGTATCAGAGCGTGAGGATCTCGCTTTCTAAGGTTATGGAAAATGATAAGCTTTTCGGGATCTACGGCAAGGACAACTATACAAGCATTCGTTTCGGGATATTCGCCGCAGAGGATATAACGGCGGCTGACGGTACGGTTATTCCTGCCGACGGTCTCCTTTCGGAGGTTTCACTTGATGAGGATATGACCGCAAAATTTGATGTACAGATACCTTTCGGCAGGTATTATGTCAAAGAAATTTCTACTGATGAGCATTATGTTCTAGGTGGAGAAAAGTATCTTGTAAACTTCGAATATATGGGACAGGATATCCGGACTGTGGGTATTGACTGCGGACAGTTTGTAAATCTTCTCAAGCGTGGCAGGATAGAGGGTCACAAGGTAGATGACAAGAGCGAACCTCTTGAAAATGCTGTGTTCGGTCTGTTTACTGCCGACTGCGTGAAGTTCAGCAGAGATACTGCAATAATGACTGCCGTTTCAGATGAGAATGGCTGTTTTGAGTTTACAGATGTTCCATTCGGAAAGTATATCGTCCGTGAGATAGAAAGTCCAAGGGGATATATTCTTAGCGGTAAGGAATATGCTGTCAGCATTGCAGAGGACGGAGAGGTTATTGAGATAACTGCGGAAAACAAGCCTGTTACGGTTGAAGTGTCTAAGGTTGATGTATACGGCGAGGAATTAATCGGCGCAGATATGCAGCTTGAAAATGCTGACGGTGAAATCATTGACGAATGGATTTCCGACGGCACAAATCATGTTGTTTCAAAGCTTGGTGCGGGTGAATATGTGCTTAAAGAAATTGCCGCACCTGACGGATATGTTATTGCAACAGACATTAAGTTTACTGTTGATGTTTACGGCAATGTTACGGTAGAAAACGTTGATTCAACAGCCGTTTCAGATAAAGGCTATCCGCTTATCGTTATGGTAGATGACACAACAAAGGTACAGATTTCCAAGCAGGATATTACCACAGGTGAGGAACTGCCCGGTGCAACGCTCCAAATCATTGACGAGGACGGAAATGTTGTTGAGGAATGGGTATCCACAGACGAAGCTCACTTCATTGAAGGCAAGCTGATCGCAGGCAAGGAGTACACGCTTCGCGAAACTATCGCTCCCGACGGTTACGAGATTGCAAATGAGATCAAGTTCACGGTAAACGCTGACGGCAGCGTGACCGAAGTCGTTATGTATGATGAGCATACACCTGATCTTGAAACCCCTCCTACGGTCATAATAGATATTCCTCATACAGGTGTATCCGCAGACAATAGTGCTGAGCTTTATCTCGTAGCCA